>Ga0154643_1020_pt2 | contig 12409 bp, 10 predicted proteins | sample Rifle2008BG13ft_FD_116072 | JGI IMG/M metagenome (GOLD analysis project Ga0154643, IMG submission 116072) | Candidatus Falkowbacteria bacterium RBG_13_39_14
AATATTCTGTTCCGCCTGCCGCGGAGTATTTTCTAATTATTAATTTCGAGCTCTTAATTTTTAATTTTCCGATTTCGCGGCACCTTATGCATTTGCATGCCAGTCCCCTTTTTTGCATTATTGTTTGGATATCTTCTCTTAAATTAGAAATTTTATTTCCAGCTTCAATGGAAGTTGTCGGTATATCTCTTATAACCCGTATCACTCGAACCCATTCTGGGATAATTTTTTTTATTTTAATTAAAAGTTCTAAAAGTTGTTTTTCAGTATAAGGCTTGTACTTCCCTGATTTGTGCCATTTGTATAGCGGAGCGTTTTTTGTTACAACGCAAGGATAAATTTTTATCTGGTCAGGTTGGAAATCGGAATTTGAAAACAATTCTTTAAACATTTTTAAGTCTTTCTGCGGCGCGGATCCCGGTAAATTAACCATCATATGGTAACATATTTTAAATCCCGCTTTTCGAAGAAGTTTTGTCGCATTTATTGTTTCTTTTATGCCATGCCCCCTGTTATTTAATGATAATACTTTATCATCAATTGCCTGCGCTCCCAGTTCAACTCGTGTGCATCCGAATTCGCGCATTCTTTTTATTTCTTCCGCATTTATATAATCAGGCCGAGTTTCCAATGTGAGGCCGACGATTCTATGGGATGATTTTTCGTTTTGTTTTTGGAGTTCGGCGAGGAGTTTTTCTTTCGCGGGAAGCTTGAGAGTAGAGATAGGCTGATGCGCGGAAAAATCCCCCCGTCTGCCCTGCGGGCAGCCGACCCCCTTTAGGAAAGGGGGTAACCCACCCCCTATCCCCCGTCTGCCCTGCGGGCAGCCGACTCCCTTTGGGAAAGGGGGTAACCCACCGCCTTCCCTTTGAAAAAGGGGGGATGAGAATTCGTTGCAGGCTTTGAAGCATTTTATAATATAGTCGAGCTGGTAGTTTTTCGGGAGATATGACCATGTTCCGCCCATGATTATTATTTCCAGTTTATCGGTCGGATGGCCGTTTGCTTCAAGAGCGGCAAGCCGCGCATGTATTTGTTTGTACGGATCGAATTTATTTAAAATCGCGCGCATAACCGCAGGTTCATTCGAAAGATAGCTTTTCGGCATACCTTTTTCGTTCGGACAATAAAAACATTCGCCCGGACACGGATATGGTTTCGTGAGTATTGCGACAGGCGCGACTCCGGATCCGGTTCTTACTCCTCGTCTTTGCAATAGCTTCAGAAGAGCTTGATCATCAGGCATAACTTTTGATTTTTTTATGTATTTGCGGTATTCTTCAATAAGATATGAATTGGCAGGTATAGGGATATTAAAAAGATCTGCTAATTTTCTTTTTGCCTGCGACAGCTGGTTTGGGGTTTTGGGGTTGAGTTTTAGTAAACTTTCTATCATAAATTACCCACAAATCTACTTAGACATAAATCCACAAATCAACAAATCCTTTACAAATCTACAAATCCCTCCTATTAAAGATTTCAATAGTTCATAAGACGGTTGCATATATCTTCTACCTCTATAAATTCTATATGACCCTCCCCTTTACACCACCCTCGGTTTATTGATATTTGTAGATTTGTGAGGGGATTTGTTGATTTGCGGAAGATTGTGAAAGGATTTGCCGTGCCCGCTTTAGCCTATTTTTGAAAGTTTGTTTAGATTAGGCAGCCTAATCAAATCTTCAAAACTATAGACTTAAAAAGGGAAAGCAGGCAGGCGGGTTGATTTGTGGGATGTGCTGCGAGGCTTTTTATGAACCAAGATCTAGCCCAATATATCTTACAACAAGTGCGCGATAATTACAACTTGTGCGCCGAGGAGTTTTCTCGGACGCGTTCTTATAATTGGAAAAGCGTAAAAGAATTAACTGGCAGATATGTGGAACGCGGGATGAAGATTTTGGATGTTGGATGCGGGAATGGGAGACTGTTGGAATTGCTGCGAAGCAAGGGAGTGGATTATACGGGGATAGATAGCAGCGAGAAGCTTATCGGGGAAGCAAGAAAGAAATTAGAAATTGCCGTGCCTATCGTCAGGCAGGGAAATTGGAAATTAAAACAAAATAGCGGGAATGAAGAATATGTAAGAAAAGGGCGAAAAGGTGAGGAGAGTAAAGAAGGTGGAGAGGGGATAGAAAGGAGAGGGGGATTAGAAAAAATGCACGGAAAAATCCCCCCCTACCCCCCTTTAAGAAGGGGGGGGGGTAATTTTGTGATTGGCGATATTTTGGATTTGCCGTTTGAGGAAGATGAGTTTGATATTGTTTTTTGCGTTGCGGTATTGCATCATATACCATCAAGAGAATTAAGACAAAAGGCGATGCATGAGGTGCATAGTGTTTTGAAACCAGGAGGGATTTTAATAACGGCTAATTGGAATTTTTGGCAGGATAAATATAGAACGAAAATGTTGATACGAATACCCCCCCTCACCCCCCCTTATAAAGGGGTGGATATTAATGGACAGATGGATTTTGGGGATATTATGCTTCCACCGTTCAACGGGAAAGGCGCGCCGAGGTACCATCACGCGTTTACGAAATTAGGAATAAAAAGATTGTTTAAGCGAACTGGATTTAGAGTTAAAGAATGTTATTATGAAAAGAAAGGCGAGATAGCCGGCTGGCGGGACGGCGCGAATTTAGTGTGCGTGGGGGAGAAACGGAGAAATCTTTAATTTCTAATTTTCTAATAAAATGTCCAATTAAGTATTTACTCAGGTTGTCATTGCGAGGAGGCGATAGCCGACGAAGCAATCCCGTGGTGCGAGGTACTGACTCTGGGATTGCTTCGTCATCCCGTCAGTCGCGACTGACGGGACTCCTCGCAATGACATGTGGTGAGTAGTTACCCAATTAAAAAAAGACGGGGCAGGTGCCCCGTCTCTACAACTAATAAGAATTATGTTCAATACGCCAGTTCGAGTTTTGCGAAATCTTTTTCGCTTATGCCAACGGCGGTTGCCGCGAGAAGATTATACGCGCTTTGCGGAGAGTTAAGATAATATCTTTTTCCGTCCGCCGGATTCACATACCAGCTTTCTCCGTTCTCTTCCACCTGAAGAAAGATATACCCCTTATATTTATTCGCGAAGTTTTGGTCGTATTTCATAGGCGAATCGCAGTTTGGAATTGTGGCCGGACACGCGCCGCCTACCGGAATTTTTGCTATATTAGCGTTTGTTATTCCGATTCCAGTTCCGAGTATTATCTGCAGGGTATGGTTGGGAAATAGGATATAATAAGCTTTCTTGCTGCGAGGACTTATGTAATATAACTGTCCCTTATCCTGTGCGCGAATCATTACATATCCTTTATACTTATTATTTAACTCCGATGTGCTCGCGTTTCTTTCTTTATCTTCATATACCCGAACTTCCAATTGCTGCGCGTATGGAGCAGGGCCGGAGTAGGTGAAAAATACGGATTGTCCTGCGAATTCTTTCGTATGCAGTATTCCGTATTCCGCTGGATAAGCAGTTCTGCTATTAAACCAATCATCGCAATCGTGAAGCGCGGGAGCGTTGCCGTTTACGATTGTCGTGGTATTAGCCACTTTGTCATAAACGGAAATTTCATAAGGTCCGTCGTCCCAACAAGCGCCTAATCCCAATTTCACTCGGATATTTTTGTTTCGGATTACCGGAAAAAATCCTATTTTTCCGGTAAGGTCTTTGTTTTTTATGACAACATCATTGATTGACGCGTCTAAAGATGTTACCGTCGTCCCTTGAGCGATAACGGCTAACGGAGAAAGCATGAATAATGACAATATCGGCGCTAAAATTTTATAAAGTTTTTTCATAAGCTTTTTGAAAGCAGCCGTTTTTATAAAAGATTAGGTTAAGCGTAGAAAGCTTAGTAATTTTAATTTATCCGGTTTTCTACAGCTCAAGGCGAATCTTTTAACAACAGCTGTTTCAAGATTCGCCTTCCGTATATAGGCAAATGGGATTTTTGTCAAGGATGCGAAAAATATAATCCGAATTCCCCGAATAGGTATCCGAATTCTCCGAAAAATCCGAATTAGTATCCGAATATTCGCATATATTCGTTTTCGCGGCATTAGGCGTCGCGCCAAAATAAGTTTTACAAGTTGCGCCCAGATTTGTGTCAGATTTGTACGATACGATTAAGCAAAATTTTCACCGTAGCCTAAGCTACGGTGAAAATTTTGCGATTGAGTATCGGGCAAAGATGGCGTAAAGATGGGATGCAAAATGTGAAAGTTATTTTGGCGCGATGCCTTAGGATAAGGATTTGCAGATTCGGATTATATTAGTTTATTTCATTAAATCCGGATTTGATGTTTGATGCGGATGATTTGGTGCGTAATGCTATGCTTTCTATTATCCCGATGGAGATAAGGCATGTTATAAGAAAACTGCCGCCATAACTCATAAAAGGCAGGGGTATGCCGGTTACCGGCAATATGCCTGTACTTACTCCGACATTTACGAAGAAATGGACAAACAAAAATATGGATATTCCCAGCGTCAGAAAAGCCGCGAAAGAATTGCTTGATAGTTTTGCGAGTCTTAAGAGGCGGTAGAGTAGAATTATCCATCCGATGAAGATTAGAATAATTATGCCGAATCCCATTTCTTCCGCGATAACGGAAAAAATGAAATCGGTTTTTGTTTCAGGCAAAAATTTCAATTGGGTTTGAGTGCCGGAACCGAGCCCTTTCCCTTTTAGCCGGCCTGATCCGATCGCGATTAAGGATTGGGTAATATTATAGCCTTTTCCGAGCGGATCGCGGGAAGGATCTAAAAATGTATAAATCCTGTCTTTCTGGTAATTTTTAAGCGCGGCGAAAGAAAACGCGGCGGCGCTTATCAATATGGCGAATATCGCGATTAAATATCTTTTTTTCGCGCCGAAAAGAAGAAGCATTCCAAGCCAGATGAAAAACAATATCGCGGCGGATCCGAGATCCGGCTGAAGCATAGTCGGAAGTATGGATAAAAGAGCTATTACTCCGCTTACGGCAATGTGCGAGAATTTTTTTGTTTCGTAAATTTTTCCGCTGAAATATTTCGCGAGGATTATAATAAGAAATATTTTTGCAAGTTCGACAGGCTGGAATCTCAAGCCGTAAAGTTCAAACCATCCTTTTGTTCCCCGCACGATTTTTCCAAGCGCAAGCACTCCCAGAAGAAGCGCGGTTGATGCGCCGTAAACCCATACGGCGTAAGTCTTTAGGGCTTTATAATCAAAGGAGCTGATTATAAAAACCAATATGATTCCGCATACCGCGAATATTATCTGCTTTCTGAAGCTTAGAAGATTCGTTTCCCCGCTTCCAAGAGATATTCCGTAAATGCTCATAAGTCCCAAAGAAATAAAAAAAATAACGATTATGAGCGTTATCCAGTCGAATTTCTTTAAGTAGGAGAATAATTTTTTAAACATTTGGCGAGTAAGCGGTGGAGATTAATGCGTCATTCTGAGCCGACCTGCCTGCGCAGGCAGGGGAACGAGGCGAAGAATCCCCTGGCGCGAGGCGTTGATTAAGGGGATCCCTGCGCCACCGCTAAAGCTATGGCGACACGCGGTCGTCGGTCAGCTCCTCAGGATGACGCATCTCCACCTATGCAGCTTAAATTAAAATCCCAGTCCCTTTTGCTTCCCTTCGAATTCCATGTAAACGGTTTCATCAAAAACATCTATTTCAGGGATCACGGAAACTTTTATAGTGGAAGGAAGGTAATCGTACCATGTGACTTCTATTTCTTTTTCCTCGCCTGATCGGAATTTTTCGAGTGTGATATAGTTAATGCCGGCGATATCCGATCCTTTGTATAAAAGAGTTATAAGACCCATTTCCCAATAATTGTAGGCGCTTTTGTTTTCAAGGTCGAATTTTATTTTATAAATGTCTTTTGCCGCGCCGATTTCGTCCATTTTTACATTTTTTATTTCGAAAATCATCCTGTCGTTAATAAAACTTACAGGATCCGCCACTTCATGCGCCGAGATCCGCTCGTATTTAAGATCGATTATTTTAATTTGCGCGCTGCTGTTACCTGAAATATTAAGACCTGCCTGCGCAGGCAGGCCGAAATCAGCTATTATTTTTTTTTGCCCTGGTAAAATATACGCGTGTTTGGGGATTAAACTTTGCCCGTTGCAGATAAACTGATAATCGAATTTTAGTTTAAATTTTTCATTTGGATTATACAGCTCGCTTATTAAATCGTATGTTCCTTTATCAACGCTTTTCCCACTGGGAAGAATTTTAACAGGTCCGATTTTTGGCGAGGACGCTTTTGAAGTTTTGTTTATCGGTTCATAATCCGTTTGCATCGTAAAAAGTTCCTGCATTTCGCGTTCGTGCTTTTCGGCTTCTACCGTATAAAAGTTTATTATTTTATAGGCGTTGTAAGATACGAGTATTATGTTAAATAAAATAAAAAAAGAATATCCCAATCTTTTCAGGAATATTTTATGAGTGACAAACCAGTAGCCTCTTTCAAGGTCTTTGTCTGTTATTGGATTGAGGGGGGATTTGTATTCGGGCATAAACTTCCCACAAATCTACAAATCCTTTCACGAATTTACAAATTATAGGCGTTAGTCTATATTTGTATATTTGTGAGGGGATTTGTTGATTTGTGGGAGAAAAACTTTTTCATTTCAATATTAACTATTTTCTTTAAGTCTGCTGTGAAACATAAGCGAGCTTATTCTTTTAGTTATTATACTCTATGAGAGGTGGAAAGGCAAGGGAAAGAAATTGGAAATTCACCCCGTGCGATGCAACCCCGTGAGATACAACTATCTCACGGGGTAAAGCAAGCTATCTCACGGGGTAAAGAAATTGAGAAAATTGCAGTTGGAGTCGGACTCCCTTAAGGAGTCCGACTCCAGACATGCGAAGAACATCCTTATGATAAAGCGAATTCGGCAAAGAAAAAACGGACAGAGCGAGATATTTGATTGCTATTTGAAATAGCAATACAGCTTAAAAATTAAAAATTGTCAAGATGACAGATATATTTATATGTGCTAAAATAAGAATGTAAAAAGCTATGATAAATGTTAAAAAAATAGTGAAATATTGGGCGGAAACTGCGGAGCATAATTTTGGAACAGCGGAATTTTTATTAAAAGGCAAGAGATATCCGGAATGTTTGTTTTTTTGCCATTTGACTTTAGAGAAAATACTGAAAGCGCTGGTAGTAAAGAAAACAAAGGAGCACGCCCCATACATTCATAATCTTGTGGTTCTTGCGAAAAAAGCGGGCATGGAGTTATCTTCGGAGCAGATTGATCGTTTGACTACTATAACGGAATTTAATATCGCGGGCAGATACCGCGCGGAAAAGTATAATTTTTATAAAAAGAGCACTAAAGGATATACTGAAAAATATTTCAAGATTACTAAAGATTTTTTTATATGGTTAAACAAAAAATTACAAGAAAAGTAAAGAAAACCGTTGATGAATATATTGATGTTTTGAAGAAAGATAAATTGCCGATTAACAAGGTAATTATTTTCGGCTCACAGGTTAAGCATCGCGCCCGCCGAGATAGTGATATAGATGTTTGCGTTATTTCTCCAAAGTTTAAAGATGATTTTGAAGCCCTGCATTATCTTTTAATGAAATCTTATGAGGTTGACGGTTTGATTGAACCGCATCCTTTTCATCCAAAGAAATTTGTGGATGCTGATCCTCTCGTATGGGAAATAAAGCGGACAGGGGTCGTGGTAAAATAATATAATCATCCAAGAAAGCAATTTGTTTTTTATTTCTTGCCTGCGCAGGCAGGTCTTGCTTTTTTGTTTTACCCCGCACCTTTTAGGCGAAATAATAAAAGACTAAAGATTTGAAATTTCGAAAGTTTGATTAAAGATAAATATCGCCTAAAAGGTGCGGGGTTTATTGAAATAATTATGCCGAAAAATTTAAAAAATACAAATAAATACGGCGCGGAGCAGATTACCGTGCTTGAGGGGTTGGAAGCCGTGCGCAAGCGGCCGGGAATGTATATCGGGAACACGGGAGAGACAGGATTGCATCATCTAATCTGGGAAATAGTTGATAACGCGATTGATGAAGCGATGGCGGGATTTTGCGATAATATAAAAGTAACGCTTCATAAAGACGGGAGCGTTTCCGTTGACGACAACGGGCGCGGAATACCGGTTGACATACATTCAAAGACTAAAGTTTCGGCTTTGGAAACAGTTATGACCATGCTTCACGCCGGAGGAAAATTCGGCGACGGCGGTTATAAAGTTTCTAGCGGGCTTCACGGAGTCGGCGCGTCTGTCGTTAACGCTTTATCTGAATGGGCAAAGGCCGAAGTCCATAGAGAAGGAGAAATTTATGTCCAAGAATATAAGAGAGGGGTTCCGAAGGCGAAGGTTAAGAAGATAGGCAAGACGAAAAAGAATGGAACGATTATATCGTTTAAACCTGATCCGGACATGTTTTCCACATTGGAATTTAAGATAAAATTGGTTTTAGACCATTTGCGCCAGCAGGCGTATTTAACCAAGGGAATCAAAGTCAGCGTTTTTGATGAGAGGGAGACAGGGGATGAGAAAAGTATGGCGCAGGGGAAACCCCGCCCCAACACTCCCGGCAAAGAGGATGGAGAAGAGGATGAGATACAGGGGAAAAACAATGAGGCGCCGATCAGGGCTTATCAGTTCTACTTTGAAGGAGGCATCGCATCGTATGTAAAACACATAAGCCATAACCGCGAACCGAAACATGAAAATATTTTTTATATTGAGAAAGAACAAGACAATGTCAAAGTTGAAGTCGCGTTGCAATATACAGATGAGTATAATGAAACGGTTTTTGCTTTTACAAATAATTTGCTTAATACCGAAGGAGGAACGCATTTGGCTGGATTCAGAACCGCTTTGACCAGGACAATAAACAGTTATGCCAGGGCTCAAGGATTTTTAAAAGAAAAAGACCAGAATTTAACTGGCGAGGATATGAGGGAAGGGCTTACGGCTATTATAAGCGTCAAGGTTCAGGATCCTCAATTCGAGGGGCAGACGAAAGTAAAACTGGGCAATCCGGAAGTTAAAGGAATCGTTGATAATGTTTTTTCAAATGCTTTCACCGCTTTCTTGGAAGAACATCCTAAAGACGCGGAAGGCATAGCCGGGAAATGCATATTGGCAGCGAAAGCGCGGCTTGCGGCGCGCGCCGCGCGGGATACGGTTCTTCGGAAAGGGGCGCTTGAGGGCCTTGCGTTGCCGGGTAAGCTCGCGGATTGTTCGTCCCGAAAGCCTGAAGAGTGCGAGATTTATATCGTAGAGGGGGATTCCGCCGGCGGGAGCGCGAAGCAAGGGCGGGACAGAAATTTTCAGGCGATACTTCCGCTTCGCGGAAAAATTTTGAATGTTGAACGGGCGCGGCTTGATAAAATGCTTGCGAATAATGAGATTAAAACTCTGATAATCGCCTTGGGCACGAATATAGGCGAGATGTTTGATATTACGAAACTGCGATATAACCGAATTATTTTAATGACTGACGCGGATGTGGACGGAGCGCATATAAGAACGCTTCTTTTGACATTTTTCTATCGCCATTTCAAACCTTTGATAGAGCAAGGACATATTTATATCGCAAAACCTCCGCTTTATAAAATTCAAAAAGGAAAACTTTCAAGATATGTTTATACTGACGAGGAGTTGGAGGCGGCGAAAGCGGAGATGGGGGGGAGCGAGAAAGACCGCGGAAAAGAGGAATCAAACAGTTTGAGCAAAGGAAAGAGTAAAATTAAGGGGAAAGAGAAATTAGAAATTGGAAATTTGAAATTGCAAGAATCTGAAGAAAGCGAGGAAGGTGGTGTTAATGTTCAAGAAATAGAAAATAAATCTGGATTCAATATTCAAAGATATAAAGGTTTAGGAGAAATGAATCCGGAACAGCTTTGGGAAACTACCATGAATCCAGAGACTCGCGTTATGAAAAAAGTTAATATTGAAGATGTTGAGGAGGCGGACAAGGTTTTTGACATATTAATGGGAGCTGATGTTACTCCGCGCAAGGCGTTCATACAGACGCACGCCAAGAGCGTCAAGAATTTGGATGTGTAAAAGCATAGAATTAAGAATTACGAATCAAGAATTAAGATTTATGAGGGAAGATAAAATAAATAAAATTGAGGCGCATGTCGCAGGGATCTGCTTTGACGGCGATAATGTTTTGTGTCTTAAAAGATCTCCTGAACGCAAAATTTATCCTAATCTTTGGGAATGCGGCGGAGGCGCCGTATGGCCGGGAGAAAATTTCGAGGAAGCGGTTTTGCGCGAGCTTCGGGACGAGTCCGGAATTATTGCGGAATGTTTGGGAGTTTCAGGAGTTTATGAAATATTAACTCCTGACTTAGAGCAGAAAAAGATTCCGGGGTTAAAGATGACCTGCCGGTTTTTAGGTTATGAGGGAGGAACGAACGAACCTAAATTGAGCAGCGAGCATGTTGAGTGGAAATGGGTTTCCGTTGATAAGTTGGACGGGATAGATTTTATTCCCGGAGTAGCGGATGATATTAGAGCGGCTTATGAGATTTACAGGAAAATGTAATCGAAGCAGGCGATGCTTCCGCCACGGCGAGCTGTCGTCTGGATTAAGGAGAATTATGCTGAAAAAGTACCCGAAAATTATAGTCGGCGCTATTGTGTATAATAAAAACGGCGAGATTTTTCTCGCCCGTTCTTATAAATGGAAAGACAGGTGGGTTGTTCCCGGCGGGCATCTTGAATGGGGAGAGACTATTGAGAACGCGATAAGGCGGGAGGTTAAGGAAGAGACGAATATGGAAATTAAGAATATTGAATTTGTGGATGTCCAAGAAGGGGTTTTATCTGGAGAATATCATAAAGAGAGCCATATGGTTTTTTTGGATTATTGCTGCGAGTTTGCGGAAAGCGAGATCAAGTTGAACAGCGAATTGCAGGAGTACATTTGGATTAAGCCGCAGGAGGCTGTTAAAAAGTTAAAATTGAGCTCAACGACGAAGATGTTTATAGAGAATTTTATGGGGAGGAAATATATTAGGCTGCGCACATAGGCAGGGTCAAGGGACCCTGCCTACCCCAGGGTAGGTCGGGTCCCTTGACCCGACCGATTGAAATTCCTGTGCGGTAAATTAAAATTTTAATAGCGTTCAGGGTTTAATAGATTATGAGAATTGAAAAATCTTTAATACCTCAAGAGGTAATAGAAAATAGAATTTTTATTATCAGGGATAAAAAAGTCATGCTTGATCGTGATTTAGCAATCCTTTATGGCGTGGAAACTAAGATTCTTAAAAGAACCGTTAAAAGAAATCTTTCTCGTTTTCCCGCGGATTTTATGTTTGAGCTTACCCGAGAAGAGGCAGATAACTTGAGGTGCCAAATTGGCACCTCAAGTTGGGGCGGCACACGATATTTGCCCTATGCCTTTTCTGAACATGGCATTTTGATGCTCTCAAGCGTGCTTAATAGCGATAAAGCCGTAAAGATCAATATCCAGATTATGAGGATTTTTATTAAAATGCGAGAAATGGCTGCGAATTTTAAAGAAAACAGGGAAATGATAAATGAGATGCGACAGGATTTTGAGGGCAGATTCAGTATTTTTAGCCGATTGGTGGAAAATATTTTAAAAGATATAAAAACCATTTATAGGCTATTGGATACTATTGAAGAACCGAGGGAAGAGATTGGCTTCAGGGATAGGAATAATGAAGAAAAATAGTTTATATGGAAGCGTTTTGCCCGTCGATTACTATCAAAGCATGATAATCTTGGTAGAGCGCATAGTCTTTTGGGAGATTTTGTTCAAATAGATTTTGGAGATGGGAGTATGAAAATTTGTTTGCGAGATTATGCTTTTTTGCGAAGCGTCGAGTGTATTCATCAATTACGAATATTTCTTTTTCAAGCGCGTATAATAAAATCGAATCGGCCGTCTCATGACCGATTCCTTTTATTTTTAGCAAGTTTTCACGGAGTTCTGGAAGGGGAATTTTTTCCATTCGGCGCAATGTTTTATATTCTTCAATAATAAAGCGAGTTATATTCAGGATATATCCGGTCTTTTGCTTGTAAAAGCCTGCTGGACGGATTAGCGTTTGCAGAAATGCTTCATGAGGCAGGCAACAGAAGCTCGAGCTGTCGCCTGAATTTAAGAATTTATCATAAATTGCTTTCAACGATAAAATTTTCGCGCTTTTCAAATTTTCAATCGCGACGCATACATTATTCCAATTTGTTTGCTGAGTCAAAATAGCGCCGATTATTATTTCTTCTTTTTCTCGCGTTGTTTTCGGCCGTTTGCGCCAAAGCGACCATTGGCCTTTCGGATGGCCGTAAGCGATTTTTAGAAAGTTATAGAGATTTAGTATTTTATGATTATTCATGGTACTGCTGCCAAAATATCGGTGTC
>Ga0154643_1004_pt2 | contig 12216 bp, 8 predicted proteins | sample Rifle2008BG13ft_FD_116072 | JGI IMG/M metagenome (GOLD analysis project Ga0154643, IMG submission 116072) | Candidatus Falkowbacteria bacterium RBG_13_39_14
ATATTTTATCTACACAAGAAAATCAACGGACAGCGAGGAACGGCAGATTTTGAGTATTGAATCCCACTTTCCGAATTGAAAGAATTTGCCGCCAAAGAAAAACTTGAAATCGTCGCCTCGCTTAGCGAGGCGCAAACCGCCAAAGAACCTGGTCGAAAAATTTTCGGAGAAATGCTTGATCGGATTTGCGCTGGTGAAGCCAGCGGAATTTTGGCTTGGCATCCGGACAGATTGGCTATAAATTCAATAGACGGAGGTAAAATCATTTATCTACTGGACACAGGAAAAATTTTAGATTTGAAGTTTCCGACATTTTGGTTTGATAGCACGCCGCAAGGAAAATTCATGTTGAACATTGCCTTTGGACAAAGCAAGTATTACATAGACAATCTTTCGGAAAACATAAAACGAGGACACCGCCAAAAACTGCGAAAAGGAATTTGGCCCGGCTTCGCACCTCTCGGTTATCTAAATAATCACAAAACAAAAGCGATTGATACTGACAAAGAGAAAGCACCGGTAATCAGAAAATGTTTTGAGCTATACGCGACTGGCGAATATACCTTGAAATCAATTAAGCAGTTTTTGGCTGATACTGGGATAGACAGCTACAAAAGCAATGATCTTTCCTGTTCCTGTGTCCAGCGAATGTTGAAAAATTCTTTTTACTATGGCGTTTTCAAATTTAACAGTGAAATATATCAAGGGACGCACGAGCCAATTATTTCCAAGAAATTTTTTGATTCTGTTCAACAAGTTATGAATAATCGAGGCAAGAAAACGAGAAAACGAAAACACGAGTTTGCTTTTTCTGGTCTTATTCGTTGCGGGTCTTGCGGTTGCCTCATAACCGCCGAAAAGCAAAAAGGACATCACTATTATCGTTGCACCAAGAAAAAACAAACCTGTAATGAAAAGTACTTACGGGAGGAAAACCTTGTTGAACAGATGAAATCTTTTATTCAAAAAGTTTCTATTCCTGACGACTGGGCGGGAAATATGCTTGCCGAGATAGACAAGGAAAAAGAGCAGACAAAGTTAGATAGCTTGTCCTTTGTTCAAAATCTCCAAAAAGAGAAAGCGGAAGTTGAACAGAAAATGGATAAACTGCTTGACCTGTTTATTGAGGGTAAAGGAATTTCGCCCGAAGAATACCAAGCCAAAAAATCAAAACTGCTCAACGAGAAACTGGATATTGAGCAGAAAATCAGAGATTTTGAACAAAAAGGAAATAATTGGCTCGAACCGATGAAAGAAATGATTTTAGCTAGTAGCCAAGCCAAAATTCTTTTGTCGCAAAGCGACAAAATGGAAATCCGTCAATTTCTAAAAAATGTCGGCTCGAACTTTATTTTGAAAGACAAAAAATTCAATTTTGCGCCTAAAATCGGCTGGCGAGCCCTCGCAGAGAGCGAGCCAAACTTCGCTTTTACCAACTGGCGGAGAGGCAGGGATTCGAACCATGGGAACCTTTTTGAGGCTCAACGGTTTTTCGCGATCCCTCACCAATTTTTTGAATTAATAAATGCGGAAGCGAGAGGATTCGAACCCCTGGTCCCGTTTTGCGGGACTACGGTTTTCAAGACCGTCCCATTCGACCACTCTGGCACGCTTCCATGGTTATAAGCCGTCAAAAAAATTGGTGAGGGACATGCCGTCCCTTTCAACCACTCAGTCACCTCTCCTCAACAAAACAAAAAAGCAAAAAAACAACAAAGCAATTCGGCGGACATTGTCACGCCGTAGACATGCAATCTTGCGGGACGAAGGCGGAGAGAGTGGGATTCGAACCCACGGACCCTTTTACAGGTCAACACATTAGCAGTGTGCTGCTTTCGGCCGCTCAGCCATCTCTCCATTGTAAAAAATTAAAAAATGCGATAATATAATAAAAAGCCGCCTTTTCGCTGGTAATTTCATATTATCAAATCGATTTATTTTTGTAAAGGATTGTATTTATGTCCTGGTGATTTTTACCGCAAATTGGAGTCCGACTCCAAAATAATTCGTAGCGCATAACAAATAAATAGCTTATGTTAGCAAAAAAAAATACCAAAGTTATTATTTGGGAGTCGGACTCCTGTCTGCGTGCGACGCACAGGCAGGCCGAAATTTCCACGCCATTTCACCAGACCCTATTTATATTGTTATATTGCTATATTGTTAAAAAGCAATCTGGCAGGCTTCAATTTAACAGTTTTAAAAATGTCTAACCAAGAAAATACAACCAAGAGTGAAGATTTTAACAAAGGAAAACTGCTTTTGTCCTGGTCATTTCCTGAATTTACAAAGTACGAAAGAAGCAAAAGATGGTATATAACCGCAAGCGCCATAACTATCCTGTTTTTGTTTTATTCGGTTTTTACATTTAATTTTTTATTGGCGGTAATAGTGGTAATGGCGGCAATGATCGTGCTGATGAGGGAAAAGGCTGATCCTCGCGATATCAGTTTTTCAATAACGGAGCGAGGCATCGAAATAGGCGAAAAGTTTTACCCGTACAGGGATATCAAAAGATTCAGCATAATTTACGAACCGCCGAATGTTAAAGTTTTGTATTTGGAATTCAAATTTAAGATGAAGCCAAGGTTCTCTGTCCAGCTTGAAAATCAGAATCCTAATGAGGCAAGAAAGGTATTAAAGGAGTACTTGGACGAAGATTTAGACAGGGAAAGCGAATCCGTAAGCGACGCGCTTGGGCGGTGGCTGAAGATATAGAATTTTAGAAATTGGAAATTAGAAATTAGAAATTGTTGTTTTGTCCTCATAGCTCAGCTTCCGCCAGAGGCGGATCAGCCTTTGGCTGAGGATACCTGCCCACCTATGTCTATGCCTTTGTAGTTCAACGGATAGAACGCAGGATTGCGGATCCTGTAATAGAGGTTCGATTCCTCTCGAAGGCACATATTTTTTAAGTAAGGCGTTCGGGCGGAGAGCACAAAATTTGTAACTGCTCAGGTACTCTGAAAAAAGCAATGTTAGTGCCAGGCACTAAATGGATAAAGTCAATCCGGTAAAACTAATTTTTTGCTAAAAACATAATTTTTTCGCTGAAATGGTGGTTGTTAAGTGCCTGGCACTGACGAACTACCTGAGTAGTTACCCAAATTCGGCATTTCTGGATATTGTTTATTGGTTTTTGAAATTTGTCTGGTTATTGTATCTTAGTTATTGGTTATTTATATTAGGGACAATTTTAAATACTATCACTATACAGGCGTTCGGGCAGGCTGGCTTGCGGACGGATAAGTTAATTTCCAATCCTTCGACAAGCTCAGGACAGGTTTTCTTAATTTTTCAATTTCTATTTATGTTCTCTCTCTCAACTCCAGTTAAAGATTTATCAAAAATAGGGCAAGCGACTGCTTCGCGTTTAAAAAAATTGGGAATTGAGACCGTTGAGGATTTGGTTTTTTATTTTCCGTTCCGATATGACGATTTCAGCCAAGTTTTGAAGATAAGCGGTCTAAAGCCCGGGCTTCGGGCGAGCGTCGAAGGACGGATTGATTTGATACAAAATAAAAGAAGTCCGGTTAAGCGAAAAATCATAACCGAGGCTATGATTACGGATGATTCAGGCACAATAAAGGCTGTTTGGTTCAACCAGCCTTTTTTGACGAAATCGTTGCGGATAGGGGACAAAGTTTTTTTGGCAGGGCGCGTTGATTATGATTTTCATGGAATTCAAATGACGAGCCCGTCCTACGAAAAACTCGGATATCAGAAAGAGACAATACATACGGCGCGCCTTGTTCCGGTCTATTCAATAACCGAGAATTTAACGCAGAAGCAGATTAGGACGCTTATTAAAATCGCGCTTGATATGGCAGGCGAAATTGAAGAATATTTACCGGATGAGATTCTGGGAAAATATTCATTTTTAGCAATAAGAGAAGCTCTCAATGAAATACATTTCCCGTCTTCAAATGAGAAGATGAGGGAATCTAAACGGCGGCTTAAATTTGATGAGCTGTTTTTGTTGCAACTTGAAGCGCAAATTTTGCGATATAATTTGCGGCAAAAAAAATCCCCCTTGATTGAGTTTAAAGCGCATGAAGTTGTCGAGTTCGTAAAAAGTTTGCCGTTTAAATTAACAGACGCGCAGAGAAAAGCCGCTTGGGAGATTTTAAAGGATTTGCGCGAAACGCGCCCTATGAATCGGTTGCTGGAAGGAGATGTCGGTTCAGGAAAAACAGTTGTTGCGGCAATTTCCATGTATAATGCCGCATTGAATGGATACCAGGCGGTTATGATGGCGCCTACGGAGATTTTGGCGCGCCAGCATTTTAACGGGCTTTCGAAGCTGTTTTCTGGATTTGGAATTAGCGCAGGATTGCTTACGAGGACGGCATTAGAAATTTCCGCCAAAGGCGGATCCGCCTCTGGCGGAAGAAATTGTTTGTCTGCCAAAGCCTCGGCGCAGGCAGGGAAATTAGAAATTTCTTTATCTGATAAGAGCGCGATGATAAAAGGGAAAATTAAGAAAGCCAAAATTATTGAAATGATAAATAATGGGGATATTGATATCGTCATAGGCACGCATGCGCTTTTGCAGGAAAAAGTGGAATTTAAAAATTTAGCTTTGGCGATTATTGACGAACAACACAGATTCGGCGTGGAGCAGAGAAAAATGTTAAGGGAGAAATCAGGCGATCCTCTCACAATGCCCCATTTTTTGTCCATGACCGCGACCCCGATTCCAAGATCGTTGGCGCTTACGGTTTACGGCGACCTTGACCTCTCGATTTTGGATGAAATGCCGGTCGGGCGAAAAAAAATAATAACCAAAGTTGTCGCTCCGCAAAATCGGGGCAAAGCTTATGATTTCATAAAAAAGCAAATTGAGCAGGGCAGGCAATCATTCGTGATTTGTCCGCTGATTGATCCATCGGATAAAATGGGGTTTAAATCGGTAACGGAAGAATATAAAAAATTGGACAAAGAAATTTTTAAAGATATTTCAATCGGCATGCTTCATGGAAAAATGAAATCTAAGGAAAAAGAGGATGTAATGGCGCGTTTTTTGTCTCTTGATATAAAGATTTTGGTTTCCACGGCAGTCGTCGAAGTCGGAGTTGATGTTCCGAACGCGTCGGTTATGATGATAGAAGGAGCTGATCATTTCGGACTCGCCCAGCTTCATCAGTTCAGAGGAAGAGTCGGCAGAAGCGAGCACCAATCATATTGTCTTCTTTTCGCCGAGTCATCAGGGCAAAATTCTTATGAGCGGTTAGCGGCGTTAGAACAAAGCAATAACGGATTTGAGCTTGCCGAGAAGGACCTTGAGTTTAGAGGGCCCGGTCAAGTTTACGGCGTAGAACAATCAGGAATTCCGGATCTGAAAATTGCAACTTTATCGGATTATGGTATAATTAAAGAAGCAAAACAGGAAGCGGAGAAGTTGATGGAAATTGATTCAAGCCTTGATAAATGGCCGGCTTTGAAGGAAAAAGTGGCGAGAGTTGTGGATAGAGTTCACCTTGAATAATTGACGGATTTTACGGATTTAAGACTGATTTTCACGGAGCACGGATCCGTGTTCTGTGTCCATCCGTCTTACATCCGTGTTTATCAGTCGCGCATATATGCCAGAAGAAAAAATAAAAAAAATAGAAGCAGGGAGTGAAATAAAAACAGCTGTTGAAACAAAACCGGAATTGCCGCAAGCGCCGGAAAATTTGGAGCAGGATTCGGAAAATTTGGAACAGTTGCGCGAGCGGGAAGCAGCCAAAGTGGAGATTGGTAAAATTGAAATCGGAGCTGTGGGCGAGAGCGCGGATAGCAACTCTGCGGAAATAGAAAGCGCGAAAGAGGATGAGAAATTAAAGGAAGAAGTTAGAATTTTTTTCCGACAGATTATATTAAATAGCAACGAACCTGAAAGGCAGGAAATTGAGGAGGCGCTTCGCCGGATTGCCGCGGAAAATGAGATTAAATTTGATGAAATAATAGATGAGTCGTATAAATTAAGGGATGATATCGTGAAAATGATAAAAGCGAAAAGATTTGACGAAGAAATTATAAGAAAAATCGAGAAATGGCTTTTTCTGATATTCCCTAAGGGAAAAATGTTTTGTACTCAAGCAGCTCTTAATTTAGCGAATGAAGTGAAGGAACATTGGGGACTTGGGTAACAGTGGATAGGATTGATAATGGTGGTAGATGAAAATAAATATAATCGATGCATAAATAGCATAATTGTTACATTGCTATATTGTTATATTGTTATGCTACACTTTGAACCAGTATGCTGTTGATAACAGCAATATAGCAATAGAACAATAGAACAATATGTTTCTTGGTCTACATGTCTCAATCGCGGGCGGGATAGATAAGGCGCCGGAAAGAGCCGGCGTTTTAGGTTGCGAATGTTTTCAGATGTTTACGAGAAGCCCGCACGGCGGAGCATATAATATAAAGTTCAGCAAAGAAACCATAGCGAAATTTAAAGGTAATTGTAAAAAATTTCAATTAACTGATTATTATATCCATTGCCCCTATTATATAAATTTAGCTTCCGGCGCCAATAAAATTTTCTACGGGTCGGTTGCTTCAATTAAAAAAGAAATAGAGATTGCTGAATTGATTTCGGCTAAAGGCGTTATAGTTCATTTGGGAAGCGCCAAAGACTTGGGAGAGAGAGAAGCCTTGCAAAAGACCATTAAGGGGCTGAATTTAGTTTTGGCGGAGTCCCGCACTCCGTTAGAGTCAAAACGGAGTGCGGGACTCCTTATAGAAATATCGGCAGGCGCTGGGCTTGTGATGGGCGATTCTTTTGACGAAATAGCGGAGATAATCAAAGGCGTTAAAAACAAGAAAAGAATCGGGGTTTGTTTTGATACGGCTCATAGTTTTGAATCAGGGTATGATTTAAGAACGCCCGAGCGAGCAAAAAAAGTGTTCGCTGAATTTGATGAAAAAATAGGGTTGGATAAATTAGAACTCATCCATTGCAATGATTCGAAAAGCGATTTTAATTCCCATCTTGATCGCCACGAACATATAGGAGAAGGTAAGATCGGACTTCCAGGCTTGCAGGCAGTTGTGGATTTTGCAAAATCCCGAAATATAAACATAATCGCCGAAACGCCGTACGGAAATGACGGGGACGATCGGCGGAATTTGGAGAAGTTGAAGGGGATGCGGGGGTGAAAAAATTCACCTAAATTACAATTCACCCATTCGGCTGCGCTCAGGGCAGGCTCTAATTCACCTAATAAAATACCAAAAAGGATAAAAAAAATAAAATTATATATTAAAAAATGGCTTGTTAGAGCCATTTTTTGATATAATCATTGACAAATATTTATATGTATCGGAATTTTTATTATCCACAATGAGAGCAAAAAGACTTGACACGAGAAAGAATCTATCAGCTCTTGTAACTACTCACCTACTTTTAAATTTCGCAGAAATGAATTTATTCGTTCTCCCCTAACAGGCTGTCTAAAAAGGTCGTTTTGTCATCCTGATCGAGCGACGGAGGAGCGAGTGGAGGCCTGCCCGCCTGCCGGCGTTCGGACGGGGATCTCTTTCACTTAGATAAGCCTTTTTCGCACTTAAGGGATTTCTCGACTCCGCTTTGCTCCGCTCGGAATGTTTACCCCCTTTATTAAAGGGGGTCGGCTGCCCGCAGGGCAGACGGGGGGATTTTTCGACGGCACGACTTCCACGCATTCTCCACGCTCTCGGACGCGCGCTTGTTTTAAAACCAGTAAATTATACGCTCCATAGTTTGATAATTCTTCATGGTCCTGCCACGGAAAAATCCCCCCTTACCCCCCTTTGGGAAAGGGGGGAGAAAACACCCCCTGCCTGCGCAGGCAGGCCTTTCTCCCCTCTTTTGCTAAATAATCTAAGGAAATTTCAGAGATTCAAGGGTGGTGATTATCTAAGAAACTGTCCGGAAAGTCTTTGCGAAAAAAAGATCATTTTTTGTGCCGTGAAAGACTTTTCGGACAGTTTCTTAAACATAAAAATATTTTATAGCAACGCCGTTTGGCGTTTTTTCTTTATCTCCCCCTCCTCAAAAATTTTTATCTCGCCGTAAACTCCGTCATAACCGGGTTTGATATGAAGTCGGCGTTCGCGGACGCGTTTTATTCCTTCGATGATATTGTCATCGATTTTTTTATTTGCGAAATTTTCCATCGGGACATCCATTAAAATTTTAAGTTCCGATCCGAAGTTTTCAATCAAATTAAAATATTCGTTTTGAACAGCTTTGCTTTTTACGCCGTTTACGCCTTTTGCTTCCGCGATTATTTTTTCTAAGCCCACGAGGCTGGTGAAGGGGATTTTATAGCTGTCATCCTGACTCTTCGGTTCATTAGGGAATCGTCCCGCGGGTTTTAGCGCGGGACACTGGGATTGCCGCGTCGCTCCTGCGCCTGCCTGCCCGCCTGCGCAAGCGGGCGCATGCAGGTCGCTCCTCGCAATGACAGGAACGGAGGCGCGGTCTGCCAAACTGCTAACTCTATAATCAACCCCGAGCGTTAACGGTTTTTTGCAAACCGGACAAATTCCTTTATGTTTTATTGTTTCTTCAGGCGAGAAACTGATACCGCATTCCCGATGCCCGTCAAAATGATATTTTCCTTCTTCAGGAAAAAATTCTATTGTTTTTAAAAATTTATTTTTATCTTTATTTTTTAGGGTGTTATAAATCTCATCATAGCTCAGTCTGGTAAATTCAAAAATATTCGCCTCTCTTGCGATATTCGAAGGTGAATGCGCGTCGGAATTTGAGATAAGGGTTATATTATCAAGCATCGAAAGCCGCCAGTTCATAGGAGGATCGGAAGAAAGGCCCGTTTCAATGGCGTAAATATATTTTGTCATTGTTCCAAAACATTCTTCCAGAGAATCAAATCCTGATTTTGATCCGAAAACCGCGAACCATGGCGTCCATGCGTGAGCAGGAATTATCATGCATTTTTCCGATTTATCAAGAACAATTTTTGCGAGTTCCTCGGCATCCAACCCGAGAATCGGTCGTCCGTCCGAATGGATATTTCCGATTTTTTCCAAGTGAACATTTATTTTGTTCACTGTTTCAATGGATGGCGCGAAAACTAAAATGTGAAGCCGCCGGCATTTATCTCCTTTAGTATAAATCAGAGATATTTCCGTGGAGAGTAAAAATTTTACAGGGTGGAAATTGTCAGTTCCCTCTGCGATCGTGTCATTCTGACCCCGCATTTGCGGGGGAAGCCCGCCCAAACGACTATCGTTCAGTCGGGCGGGAATCCCATGGCGCGAGGAGGCAATTTCGGGATCCCCGCCCGCCCGAAGCGTTCGGGCGGGCTTCATTGCGTTCAGGATGACATGGTATTCAGGTTTTAATCTATACAACCCATCTTCCGCCGACTCCAACTGCTCTCGAATATCCTTAAACCATGCGGGATGGGTGAAATCCCCGGTCGCTATAATATCAACGCCTTTGATTTTCGACCATTTTTCAATATTCGGCAATATCAAATCCCTGCTCGTGGCGCGGGAGTATTTTGAGTGTATATGGAGATCGGCTATGTATTGCATATAATTTACCGTACAGGAATTTCAATAATTCCGCGTCATTCTGAGTCCCGCTTGCGGGACGAAGAATCCCCTGGCGCGAGAGATGGACAAGGTATAGCGCGCTGATTCAGGGGATCCCTCGTCGCTTCGCTCCTCGGGATGACGCGCGTACTATGTGCCGAAGGCTTAATTTACCGTACAGGAATTTGAATCATTCGCCGCAGGCGAATAAAATTAGCCCGAAGGGCTAAAAATTATTCGGATAAGCTCGCGACTAATCAAATTCCTGAACGATTTTCTGCTGAAAGTTGATTGCAAACATTTTTATTAAAATTTTTTGTTTTTAAGACAAAACTAAAATGCAAAGCTTTGCAAGCGATTTTTAGCAGAAAGATGGACTGACAAGACAAGTTTTAAAAGTGCCGTCTCGAATTCTGCAAACAATTTTAACAAGTTCCATCGTTGTTTTGCAGTTTGGACAAATCAAAGGATCTTTGCCTGTAAATTCGGCAATCCGTTCTCTCCAATTTTTTGGTTGGCGCTCAAAAAGCAAATCCGCTGTTCCAAACAGTTCAATTATCTGATAAGATAATATGACAAGGAGTTCATTTTTAACCCTGTTAGCGTAAAGACCGCAATAACGGATCATCTTGAAATTTTTTTCAGGTATGTGCCGAATCAATCTGGAAATAAATCCTTCAATCGAGAAGACCGCAATTTTGTTCTCCCCTGTGTATTTGTCGCGATATTGCAGTTTAATGACCTGCTCTTCAAAAGAATAGCAGGTAATGCAGGCTTCAGAAACAGAAGGTCTCTTGGCATAGCGTCCAATGTAGCGAACAGTGAAATATGCGTTTTGTAATTTTTGCCCGATATAAACAAACCAGATAACCGAATAAAGTTTTTGAGTAAGAGCGAAGAAATTGCCGAAGAAATTAAATTTTTTCTCCAAATGGCTTTCAGTTCCGAAGGAACAGATAAAATATTTTGTTTAGCGGCATTGCGGAGTTTTTTGATAAGCAAGGTACGGAACCTTGACTTAAGAACTTGGTGGGGGAAGTGGGAGCAAGAAGTCCACCCAAAACCCATTTTCAGCCCGCCTTCAGTAATAAGGATATGGATGTGAGGATCAAAAGCGAGCTTGGCGCCGAAAGTATGCATAACCGAACAAATGCCGGGTAAAAAACCTTGTTCCTCGCACCAGCCGAGCAAAGTCTCGTTAACAGCCTCAAACAAAAGATTAAGCAGATTCCTATTAAACGCGAAAAAGGCACCAAAGTTCGGAAGGCGGATTAAAGACAATATGGTGATAAGGAACATTTAAAAAGGAAGAATAAGTATTGACGATCCATTTATCAGTAGCGACCTTGCCGCAAGAGTTGCAAAAACGGGATTTGCAGGTATGAGCGACAAATTTTTCCTCGCCGCAATTGGGGCAAACATAAAGATGATAACCCATTTTGTCCTTATCGCCGCAGTTCATAATCTTTTCAACCTCTTTAATAATAGTGGGACGAATTTTGCTTTTATGTTTTGCAAAAAAAGCAGGCCGGTTTTCCTTGAAGATTTGTTGGAGTGTTATATTGCCAGTGAAAATTTCAAACATATTATTTACTGGTATTATACACTCTAATAAGTTTTTAAGGAACACTCCGCCTTTGCCACAGGCGTTGCGATATGTGCCGAACCCCGCACCTTTTAGGCGACATAATAAAAGATTCAAGATTTGGCATTTCGAAAGTTTGATTAAAGATAAATATCGCCTAAAAGGTGCGGGGGAAGGCTTAATTTATAGGAACGCAGAATTCAGGGTTCCTATAGTTATTTTAGCATTAGCGGGGAATATAGGCAAATTTTTTTATTTCTTCACAATTTTTATGGAGTGTGATAGAATAAAGTTGGCATAACTAATAAAAACGAATTGGAAGACGAATAAAAACGAATCACGAATTTATGGATAGAGGATTTTGTTTTTTTGTTTTCTTGTTTTGTTGTTTTTTTGAGAAATATGCGCTTACTAATCACAGGAGGAGCCGGTTTTATCGGCAGCAATTTTATAAGATATATGCTTGGAAAATATCCAAATTATGAGATCATAAATCTTGATAAATTAACTTATGCCGGAAATTTGGATAATCTGCGGGATGTGGCAGAGAAGTATGGGGAACACACCCCTAACCCCTCTCTAGAGGGGAATAGAGCGCGGTATAAATTTGTGAAAGGGGATATTGGAGATTTAGAGAGCAATAAAAAACTGCTTAAAGATGAGAAGATAGATGTGGTAGTAAATTTTGCCGCTGAATCTCATAATGGGCGGGCGATGATTGAACCTGATATATTTGTAAAAACTAATGTGCTGGGAACGCAGATGCTTTTAGAAGCTGCAAAGGAATCTGGTATTAAGAGATTTCACCATATCTCAACATGTGAAGTTTTCGGTGATCTGGCATTAGATGAAGATAGAGCTTTTAAGGAAGATGATCCATATATGCCTAAAACGCCGTACAACGCATCGAAAGCTGGCGCCAACCATGAGGTTATGGCATATTACCATACATTTAAACTCCCTGTTACCATAAGCCATTGCGCTAATAATTTTGGTCATTGCCAATTTCCGGAAAAGGTAATTCCCAGATTTATTACCAATGCTTTGCAAGATCAAGAGTTGCCGTTATTTAAAAGCAGCCAAAATAGGCG
>Ga0154643_1001_pt2 | contig 11998 bp, 12 predicted proteins | sample Rifle2008BG13ft_FD_116072 | JGI IMG/M metagenome (GOLD analysis project Ga0154643, IMG submission 116072) | Candidatus Falkowbacteria bacterium RBG_13_39_14
AACCGCCAAATCATCATCATTAAAACCGCATTTCCAATTCTGTCTCCAATTTTTGCAGCTTGCTATTATTTCTATAAGATAAAGTCCCGATTCTTCAATCGTAAAATTATAAAAGGAGTTTTTTGATATTTGTGTTGGGAGAGTTTTTATTTCTGTTTTATCCGGCATATTTTTGCTTTATGCTATTTTTCCCAAATTAAACGGATTTCGATATGCGATTTTTTTTCCGCCAGCCTCTATTTCCTGATCTTTTGCAACACTAGCTACAAACCCCTTGTCAGCAGCGCTATATTTATCCATAAAACTTTTTATTCCGCTGTAATCTCTGCTATTTTGAAAAGTTTTGAATTTGCACTCAATAGGGATGAGCTTGCTTTGATTTTCTATAATCAAATCCACTTCTTGCTGCATCTTGCTGCGCCAAAATTTTAAATTTTGAAGCGGACTTTTTTGCTTGTTCACCTCGCTGATAACAAAAGCCTCAAAAAGAAACCCTGCGTCAGATCTGGAATTTATATCTTGGAAATTTTTCAAAAAATAATTCCTTATCCCGTTATCCCAAAAATAATATTTTGGGGTTTTGATTATTTCTTTGTGTTTATTTGAAAAAAACGGCGCAAGCTGGAACAAAACATATGTGTCGCTAAAAATTTCCAAAAATTCTTTTATTTCTCTAACAGAGCTTTTTGCTTCTCCCGCAATATGGCTATGATTTATTAATTGCCCCTGATCCGCCGCAATAATCTTTAAGCACATTTTGAGTTTTTCAATGTCATTAATTTTCATAATTCCGATTATATCTCTTTTAAAATAAAGATCGAAAATTGATTGAAGAATTGTAAATTTTCTGCCGCTATCGGAAGTTAAGGCAACTTCAGGATATCCTCCAAAAACCAAAAACTCGCGCAGATAAGGAAGATAGGTTTCGATTAAAATGTTTTTATCATCAAGCAATTTTGCCAAATCGCCCTGATTTTTAAATACAAGAAACTCTTTAAATGTAAGCGGATAAACATGATAAATTATTTTTCTTCCCGCCAGACTGTCCTTTAAATTATTTTTTATATCCAGCGATGATGCTCCTGTTGCGTAAATTTTTATCTCCGGATAATGGTCATAAAGATTTTTAAGTATCATCAAGATATCTTTAAACCTCTGGATTTCATCCAAAAATAAATAATATCTTTCTCCTTCGCGGAAATCATTTTGCTTAAGATATGCAATAAGGTTTTCTGTGGAAGAAATAATCTCATAATTTCCAAGAAAATCCAAATCCAAGTACAATGCAGTTGCCTCTTTTTGGATTTCCTGCTGGAGCTCTTTTAAAAGCGTAGTTTTCCCCACTTGCCTGGCTCCAAGCAGAATTATAATCTTATTATTGTCTTTTTCAGAAATTAGTTTGGGATAAATTTCCCTAAAATAAGCCATAAAATGATAATATTAACTATTCTTACAAATTTGTAATTTTAGTATAGACCAATTTTCATTTTTTATCAAAAAAGTTTAACCTACCTCAAAATATCAAGCGTTTGTACAAGAGCGGGAAACTATTTTGTCTCGTGGTTAGTCTTCTTGTTTCCCTCTATTTTCATCTTCTCGAATATTCTTTCTGTTCTTCCCTTTTCTATTTCCCTTACTTTATCCTTAAATTCTTCTCCGCTTAAATAGTTAAAAACATCGGACTGAACGCCAAAAATAATTCCGCCTTCTTTGGTAGCTCTAACTAATTCTTGCGCAAGCGCTTTGTGATATTTTTGATTTTTAATAATTTGATAATTGATTCCATTTATCGTAAAATTCGCTGAATTATCAGGTATCTTAGAAATAAAATCAAGCATATCGTCCTTTACTACTACATATTGCATTTTGAGATATTCTTCTTTGTCTCTTTTATCGGCTATATCTTTTTTAGGGTTAATAGGATTTTCATCCGGCCAATTTTTTTCAACATTTATATAAAATTCACTTTTAGAAGTTTCTGCAAATTTCGCCATCGTCGGCATAGTTCCTCCGCCTAAATCAATTAAAGATTCAAATTGTCCTGGTTTAAATTTTTCAGACATATTTTTAAATTGATTTTACTCAAGCGATGCCATAGGTGACAGTCACCCTTAAAGGTGACTGTCACCGACAAACTGCCGCCGACTAAGCCATCACCCGTAAAAATTTTATTTTATTTCCCCACCCCTTTATCCGGACCGATTCGCTTTATTATTCCTTTTTGCTTCAATTTAGCGATATTTTTTTCAATAGCTCTTGATGATATCCCTATAACATCAGCGCGCTCTTCCGCGCTTATTTCCGAATTATCTTTTATCAACCTTAGAATTTTCTCAGAACTTTTCTCCGAACTTTTCTCCTTGTTTCCATTTGGGGCATTTTCTCCCAAAATCACCACATCTATACCCCTCATTATTACCTTAATTTCAGGTTTTGGCAAACCAAAGCTGACTATCTCTCCGACAGCCAGGGCTGTTCATTACAGCTTAAATGGGCTTAATATAGCCAAAAAATTTAGTTTTTTATTATAATTTTTTATTATCCTTCGTCGCAAAAAATAGCTTAAATAAAGGGCTTCAGGCAGTAATTCTGATAAAAAAAGCACAAAATTGATTCTTACCGATATGACAATTTAATGCTTGTTTAAGCGAAAAATATCCATGAACAACCCTGCTCCGACAGCCCTCTTAATTCCGCTTCCGTTTTCTCCCCCTCGCCGCTTTCTATAATTTTTAAAATTCCTTTTTGCATATTATCAAATCCATCGAATATTATTTATCCTCATATTTCCCTTCTCCCTGCGATTCATCGCTCATTAAAACGAAATTATTTTGATTAGGATCATATTCATAAATCTCCTCAATAATATCCCTATCAGCCCCTTCGCCAATAACTTTTATTTCCATTTTTTGATCATTGTCGGCATCGGAAAAAGTGTATTCCGGATACAGAAACTCCCTTACAGTAAAAATTTCTTTAAATTCAGGATAATCATATTGATAAACAAATAGACATTCCCCGCCTTTGCCAAAACTGATATAGGAAACTATCTCTGGTTTTAAATCGCCTGTCAAATCAAAGATTTCAATACTCCCGGAATGTCCCCATTTTATATTTTTTTCAGTTAACTCAAAATTGCCGTCTATATTTTTATCTATCGCGGAAAGAATTATATTGTCCCTGTTTAAAGGATCGCTCATTAAAAATGCGATTTCATTTTTCCCATCATTATCAATATCCCGCAGAAAAAAATTATTTTCCGCGCCAAGCGAGCCCATAGCTGCTAAAAAATGTTCATTATTTCTCATTTCTTCAATAATCGTTTTATATTTATCATAAACCACTGCTTGCTTGATGCATCCCAATTCCCTACATTCTCTTAAAGTATCCTCAAAAAAATCGCCATATTGCATTGTCTCTTTTTTATAATCTTCCAAATCTTCCAAAAAAATTTTATCTACCATTTTATAAATTTCTTGCGCTGAAACTTCTTTTCTCGCCGTCGATTCTCCTAAATATTTTCGAACGCCCAAATAATATCCAAATCCGCCGATGAGCAAACTAAATCCAATTATAAGCAATAGCTTTAAAAAAATTGCCCCATTCTCCTTTTTTATCCAAAGAATATTGCGCACATTTTCTTCAACGGCTATCCCTTCTTTATAAATCATCCAGATATAATCCGCATACTCCGCTTTTCCCGGGCCATAATTCAAAACAGCGTCTTTCCAACTTCGCCAATACCGTTTTTTATCGTTAGTAATACCTTGAGCTTTATGATATAACCATCTGATTCCCCAATATATGCTATCTTGGGTTGTCGTAACTTGAGCTTCACCTCCATAATCTAATACTTCATCCACACCATTCTGAATTTCATATTCTCTCGCAACTTTATCAGTTAAAGGGTCAACCCATCCGTCATTATTAAGTGTATGAAGAGCAGGATCTCCTTCGTTTCCCACCTGCATTATATCAATTTCTCCGCCTTTTTGATAACCTATGCGACTCTCTCTATAACTAATCGCTTTCACCAAATTATAATCCAATAATTCTTCCGGCGGATATTCCTGCCCTGCAAAAAAATTATTCCAATAATCGACTGCTCCTATCATCTCTTTATCAAAACGATCATAATCTTCTTTTCCGTTAGTTCCATGAAACTGATTATATTTTTGTATTTCTTTTTTTTCTTTATCCTCCATCTTTTCTTTTTCATCTCCTGTTTTCTCTTCTGGCTTCTTTAAATGAAGCAGCAGTTTATTCAATGTCGGCATTCTATCCGCCCATAATTCAATATAATGCAACCCTTTCTGCAGATTAACTTCTTTTTGGAAGACTTTCTCTTTTCCGTTGTCCTCTGTCCCGCACCAGTACCAATTTTTAAAATATTCTGAATCCGGATTTTTTTGTATTTCGCCGTCTATAATTAATTTTATGTCATCTCTGTCCTTATCTCTTTTTTCAGCTTTTGCCGAAATCTCTAAATTTTGCAACGGCAGATCTGATATAGCAATTGTTATCCATTGCCGCCTATTCCCGTCTTCGGCCTGATTATTTTCTTTCGGGATATATTCAATTTGCGCCCCGTCAACTTTGTTAATCGCTATATTATGGACATTTGGTTTTTTATCTGCGACAAATTCAATTTTATGTAATCCTTTCTCTATATTCAAAATAAAAATGCCCGTTTTTTTCAATCCCTTCAAATTATTCCCGTTCCACGCCGCCTCCGAGTCAAATAATCCTCTCTTGCCGCCTAATTTCGGGAATTCCATGCCGTCTATCTTTACCCCGCACCTTTTAGGCAGTTTTTTATCTCTATATACCATAAACTAAACATTTATAAATTTTTTATCTATAAATCCCATATCTCTATCACAACAAAACTTTTTCATACAAAAATTCCAAATGTTACCAATATTCTGCCTAAAAGGTGCGGGGTTTACTGCCAAGTCATCATCGTCAAAAAATGCCCTCAATTTTTTTAAATTCTGCCACCAGCTTTTCGCGCCGGCGATAATTTCTATTAAATACAACCCGTCTTCTTCGACTTCAAAATCATATCTCGAATTTTCTAAAATTTCAGTTGGAAACTTTTCTATTTTTGGCATATATTTTTTCAATTAACTAAACTTTGGCAAATTTTCCGAAAAGGCTTAAATTAGACAAAAAAATCTACTGCCCTGCCGCAGTCTCTCACAGACCTTGGCTATCACTTTCTCCTGTTCCATCCAATGTAATGATGCGCCTATTGTTGTAATATCAAAACGCCCTAATCTACTTGAGATATCTTCAGCGCGTGATTTTACCCAAATAATATTCGAAATTCCTTTTTCCTTTGCTATATAAAATTAATGTCCAGAAAATCATGTGACAAGAAAATAATTTCCAATTTCTTTACCCAGTGAGATAGCTTGCTTCATCTCACGGGGTGAATTTCTTAATTTCGGCTATTATCAGTAAGTTTTTCAAGCTCTCAAAAACTAAAAAAACCATAACTGCTCAGGTACTCTGAAAAAAGCAGTGTCAGTGCCAGGCGCTAAACGGATAAAGTCAATTCGGTAAAACTAATTTTTTGCTAAAAACATAATTTTTTCGCTAAAATGACGGTTGTTAAGCGCCTGGCACTGACGAACTGCCTGAGCAGTTACAAAAAACCACAAAATTATTATTTTCACCTACTGCAAATAATTAAACGGATTAACCGGAATTCCTTTAAGCCGAACTTCGAAATGCAAATGGGGACCTGTTGAAATGCGTCCCGCTCCGGGAGTTCCCGGCATGCCGCCGGAAAGGCCTATAACGCTGCCGCGCGAGACAAACTGATCCTCTTGCGCATCTATCCTTGATAAATGCATATACACAGTCATAATATCATTATCATGCAAAACATATACGACATTCCCGGCTAATTTTCCTTCGCGGATAATCTTTAAAACTATGCCGTCTGCCGCCGCTTTAACCGGAAGCCCGTTTGTCGGCGTTCCGTTTTTCAATGTCCTAATGTCAATTCCCGAATGTTCCCCGATCCATTTTTTAAAAGGATAATCAGGATCATGGAAGACGACTGTTACGCCTTGATTAGGAATAGGCCAAGATAATTTTGTTGGATCATCGCTTTTTTGTCCTTGCTTCGCCCGTCTTTCCCTTTCAGCTTCCAGCTTTTTCTTAACTTCCTCCTCTAATTGTTTTATCTGATACTCCGTTTGATTTTGTTCCCGCTGTATCTCGCGAATTAAATTTTGGAATTCCTTTTCGGTTTCTATGGTTTGCGCTAAAATAACTTCTTTGCTGTATCTTTGGTTCGCCAATTTCTCATTTTGCGAGGACAACTCTTCCTTCTTTTTATCTAAATCATTTTTTTCCTTCTCCAACTCTTCTTTTTTATTTTCCAAATCAGCTTTCAAATTTACCAAATCCTCATATATGATCTGAAGCTGCCTTTCAAGGTTTTTTAAAGATTGCAGCGAATCAAAAAAATCGGAAAACTTGTCATTCATTAAAAGCAACTCCAAATAAGTCCGTTCATCATTTCTGTTTATTATTCGAATGTTTTCCGAAATTCTTTCCTTTTGAAGTTCTATTCTTTCTTCAGTATCTTTTATTTCTCCCTCTTTCTCCTTAATCTGAAGCGCCAATGCTTCAATTTCGGCTTCCAATTTCTTGATATCCAATTCAACTTTTAAAATTTGATTCTCCAATATGGAAATTTGGCTTTCCAAAGTTTTTGCCTGCTCTTGTTTTGTTTTAATCAATTCTTTATATTTTTCAATTTGCGCCGACAAACCCTGTATTTCTTTTTGCTTATCAGTTATCAATCCTTGCAAATCCTTAATCTCCTCCGTTTCAAGTTCGGCAAGACCTGCCTCTGCAGGCAGGGAGGTGTTAGCGCTTAATTCAACGCTGCCGGCGCCGCTATCCGAATCATTCAACGGCTTATTAAAAACTCTTTCGCTCGCAAATACAAAAAAACCGCTTGTCGCATAATGCAATAACAAAACAAGGATTATCGAGTATGAGATAATTCTTTTTGAATTAAGCATATCAAATTTGCAAAATCTTACTATATATCCACAAATCTACAAATCCTTTCACGAATTTACAAATTCCACCATCCACATTTAGCGATATTTGTGTATTTGTGAGGATATTTGTTGATTTGTGCGAAAAAACCTTTTTTATTTCAACAGCGATTATTTCCATAATTTTAATTGTGATTTTAGAAAACCATATGCAAGTTTTTATTATTATACTATAAAACTAAAAAAAATTCCAACGATTATTGGAACCAACCCTCATATAAAGAAATGTTAGGTCGGATATTTATACCCGACCATTAAATAAAAACAATCTCGCCGACAGGGTTTTAAAACCCTGTCTGACCGAATATATAATTCGCCATGCGCGGTTTAAAAACCGCGCCTAACAAAATTCACGGAAGCAACCATGCTTCATAACCATTAAGCAAGCCCTGAATTATGAGTTATGAGCTTTCTAATATAACAGAAACTATATGCGCGCAATCAAGCGGAAATAACGGCTGGATATTGGCATTCTGAAAAAGTTCTCCTTCGCTTTTATCAACTTTGTTGACTTCGCCTATTATCAGACCGTAAGGGATATCGCCCTCCAGGCCGGAAGTTATAATAATATCTCCGGCAGAAATTTCGATATGTTGCGGGATTAAATTCATCTTCATTGACAACCCATATTCCCCCTCTACCGCGCCGACTGCCTCCTTATGGCCGATTATTGAAGCCGCAATTCTGCTTTGATTGTCATTCAATAATAGAACATGACAGTGCGCTTCGTTGCAGTTAAAAGTTTTTCCGATAAAAAGACCTTTTTCGCTAATAACCGCCAACCCATTTCTTATCCCAGCCCTTTCCCCTTTATCTATTATTAACGAACTTCCCGAATCTCTTCCTTTTCCTATAACATAAGCGGCCAAGTACTCAAGTTCTTTCCCGCTGATAAAACCAAGCATATCCTTTAATTCTTTATTTTCGTTTTCCAAGATTTTTAAATTTATATTTTCAATTTTTATTTTTTCTATTTGCTCCTTTAAATAGAAATTTTCGCGCATTAAATCCTCTTTTTCTTCTTTATCAGCATTCGAATTCTCATAGGAATTCCTCAACTTAGCGGAAATTGAATAAAAAAATTTTTGAATCGGCGCAAATATAAAATGAGCGCCGTTTTCCAAAGGCGCTAGTATCCCGAAATTATGCAAAATAACGGCCAGAACTATAATAGTTCCCGCTATAAGAACTTTATTTTTTTTCGCTAAATCCATGATTATAAATCATAAATTCAAAATCACAAATACCAAATAATTTCAAAATTCAAAATTTTTTAATTTTGGATTTTATTTTTGTAATTTATTTAGAATTTGAAATTTTGAATTTAGTGTTTTAATTCATCCCGCTCCTTCCGTTGGCGGCACTAATACATCTTTAAGCTGATTCAAATCGTCCAAGACAACGCCGGTTCCGCGCGCGACGCATGTCAAAGGATCAGCAGCCACTCTTACCGGAATTTGAGTCGCTTTCATAATCGCTTTATCAAGCCCTTTAAGAAGCGCCCCGCCACCCGTAAGAATCATCCCTCTTTCATAAATGTCCGCAACCAATTCCGGAGGAGTATTTTCTAAAGTTAATTTAATATTCTCAATAATTAGCTTAATTGATCTAATAATAGCTTCCCTTACATGAGCGTCATCTATTAAAATCTCTTTTGGAAGCCCCGAAATAATATCCCTTCCTCTCATTTTAAATTCAAGTTTTTCTTTTAATTCAACAGCCGAACCTATCTTTATTTTCATTTCTTCGGCGACTTTTTCTCCCAGCATCAGATTGAACTCGTCCCTCGCGTATTGAACAATATTTTCATTCAGATGATCTCCCGCTATTTTTATGGATCTTGAAGTAACAACTCCGCCAAGGGAAATTACCGCAATCTCTGTCGTTCCTCCTCCCATATCAACGACCATATTGCCGGATGAATCCTGGACCGGCAATCTTGCGCCTATTGCCGCCGCCATCGGTTCCTCAATTAGATATACTTCCCTCGCTCCGGCTGAAAGCGCCGCGTCTTCAACAGCTTTTTTTTCAACTTCCGTAATATCCAAAGGAATTCCGATTATGACGCGCGGCCGCGGAATAAGCGTAAAAGATTCTTTATGAACCCTGTCAATAAAATATTTAAGCATCTTTTCCGTAACCTCAAAATCGGAAATGACTCCGTTGACAAGAGGGCGCGTCGCAACGATATGCGCCGGAGTTTTTCCCACCATTTTTTTCGCTTCTTCCCCCACTGCCAAAATTTGGTTCGTTCTTGTATTAACAGCCACAACCGACGGCTCGTTTATAACAATGCCGCGGTCTTTTATATGAACCAAAGTATTTGCGGTTCCAAGATCTATCCCCAAATCCTTTGAAAATTTTCCGAATATTCTATTAAACATATGTGGGCAGAATTATGAATTAAGAACTCACCTTACGCAGGCGTTGTCATTCCGACCGAAACGGAGATTTTAAATATTTAAAATCGAAGTGAAGTGGAGGAATCCCTTGGTAATTGCTCAAATAAAGGGATTTCTCCGCTCATTCAAAAATATTTATTTCGTTTCACTCCATAAATATTTTTTCATTCGGTCGAAATGACAGAAATAATAACTGTGCGTAAGGTGAGTTAAGAATTACGAATCAAGAATTTAAAATGAAAAAATTTTCTCCCGTCATAATTCCACTGCTTTAACCGTCCCGCCAGTGTCTCCCCGCAACTGGCGGATGACTTTGACGAAAAATACTATCGCAGAAAACTTAACTCTTTTATATAACAATTGAACAATTTATTTTTAATACAATTCTTTATATAAATTAAAACTTTCCTGCAAAAATTCGAGCATTAAGAGGAAGAACTCTTTGCTCCCCTGATTAGCATGCATTTTCTCAAGGGCGTTAAGATAATCCGCTCTTCGCTTTTCTTTTACCACGATAATAGGCCAACCATCTTTCAATAAAATTAAATTCATCAAAAGCCGCGCTGTTCTGCCGTTTCCATCAACAAACGGATGGATCGCGGCTAAAGCGAAATGGGCTAATATGGCTTTTCTTAAACCATCCGTAATTGAATTAAGATACCTTATAAAAAATTCCATTAAATCCGGGACTTTCATATAATTCGGCGGCACATAATCGCTTCCTTTTATAAATACGGGTTGATTTCTATAAATTCCAATCCCATAATCAATTTGTTTTCTCAAATCTTCGCTAAAATCAATAAAAACAAGCCGATGAATTTCTAAAATTAATTCTTCATCAATAGTTTTTACCTTTTTATAAGTTGATTTTATATATTTATAAGCCTGATCATAACTCTTAACCTCAAGATGATCTTTCAAAGATTTCCCGCCTATGGTTATTCCTTTGCTTAAAACCAGCCCTGTTTCTCCCAAAGTTAAAGTGTTCCCCTCAATTGCCGTGGAATTATGGACATCGTCAATTTCCAATTTTTCTTCCAAACTTTTCAAAGCCTCTTTCTGCAAAGGCCTATGCGCTTCCAATTCCCTTTTCTGGTCTTCCATATATTTAATATCAACCTTTCGCCATAATTCATGAATTGTTTCTATGAAATTTTGAAATTCTTTTACATAATTTTGCATATATTTTATAATCCAATAATTTTAAACTTCCGCTCTATTACCTCTAAAAATTTACGGAACATATCTTTCGATAATTCTAATGTCGCCGTATTAATATTAGGGTGGAAGCTTACAATATCAGCATTATAAATTTCCTCGTCAATAAACAATTCCACTTCTTTATCGGTATCATTCAATAAACCGAATGGAGATACGGCGCCGGCTGCTAAACCGAGTTTTCCTTCTAAAGTTTCCTTGGATGCAAAAGTCACCTTATTTACCTCTGCAAGTTGCGCGAATTTTTTAAGATCAATTTGCTTTTTTGCAGGACTTACAACTAAAAAATACCTGGTTCCTTTCTTATCCCGCAAAAATAAATTTTTCGCTGCGATTCCCGGGATATTTTTATTATACTCCTCTGCTTCGCCGCAAGTATAAACAGCAGGATGTTCATGCAGAATATAGTCAACTCCCTTTGATTTTAAAAATTCTTCAACATTCATAACTTTAGCTGATATTATCTTTTTACCAAGTCCATGCACAGAAATTTCTTAATTTCCAATTTCTAATTTCTTTTCCACATCTCCAATCTTCACCATCTCCGCCTTTTCCTCGCCTCTCTTCTTCACTTCCACAGAATCGGAAGCTATCGTTTTCTCGCTTATTACAATCCGATAAGGAATCCCTATCAAATCCGCGTCCGCGAATTTCGCGCCGGCGGATAGCGAGCGATTATCATACAAAATTTCGACATTTTTTCCGCTCAGCTCATTATACAGGGCTTCCGCCTTTTTTGCAACTTCCTCGGAATTGCCTAATTTTATAAGATGGATTTGATAAGGCGCAACCGCTTCCGGCCAAATTATCCCATTTTTATCGTTATATTTTTCAACGATCGCGGCCATTGTTCTCCCCACTCCTATTCCATAGCAACCCATATAATAAAACTTTTCTTTGCCATCTTTATCAGTAAATGTCGCGTTCATTCGCGAACTATAATGTTCTCCAAGCTGAAAAATATTGCCGACTTCGATTCCCTTCTTCTCATGCAATATCAATTTCCCGTCTTCGGATAAATAGCCGTCCTTTGCCAACGCGATATCCGCCAATATGTCAACTTCAAAATCACGGCCGTAATTCAAATTCAGCGAATCTTTTCGCAGTTCATCCGCGCCGGTATAAAAATTCTTTACTGTCTTAAGAGAAATATCTCCGGCTTTTTTTAATTTTAATTTCAATGGAGAAACAAATCCAAGACAGGAACCAAGTTTTTTTATTTCTTCTTCCGTTGCCATTTCCAAATTATAACAATTCAATGCATGGCCTAATTTCACTTCGTTTATATCCAAA
>Ga0154643_1052_pt5 | contig 11951 bp, 11 predicted proteins | sample Rifle2008BG13ft_FD_116072 | JGI IMG/M metagenome (GOLD analysis project Ga0154643, IMG submission 116072) | Candidatus Falkowbacteria bacterium RBG_13_39_14
CGATAACGGCGCGGTAAATTACGAGCCGCCGTTTAGAGGAAGCGAAATTCGGCTTTTAAAACGAGCCCATCCCGAAGAGCTTGATAAGATAATCAATTTTTCGCAAATAGAGGAAAAGAAAAATAGAAGTTTTTCAAAACTTGATATTATGGAAAATTATGTTTACCATCTCGGCTGCCGGCGCAAATACATCCTCGACTATTTCGGCGAACGCATATCCGAAAGCTGCGGCAACTGCGATAACTGTTTGCGGTAATTCCCCCTTTTCAAAGGGGGCAAGTACGGCTTATATCCTCTCGCACTTGATGCGGGACAGGATAAATCCGTACATAATTCAAGTATTTGATTAAATCCGTTAAAATAAGAGACTCACGACTATTAAAGTTAAAAGTAAATTTCCAAGATTTAATTCACGCGCTCCTGGATCCCGCATATCACGCAAAGCGTGATTGCGGGATGACACTTCTAAGAAAGGGCATTCCGCGTAAAAATTAGATGGACATCTTCGTATGAAAACAACAGGCATCGCTTAGATTACATAATCCGTCTAAACTCCTCCGGCAACTCCGCCTCAAATTCTTTCCACTCTCCCGCAAGATCGCGAAATCCCAAATGCCATGAATGGAGCATTAGTCTTTCTCCGAATTTTAAGGTCGGTTTTAATTTTTTAGGCTTGTATATTGTATCTCCGACAACAGGATGACCGTAAGCGTTCATATGAACTCTTATCTGATGAGTACGCCCTGTCTTAATTTTAATTGAAAGCAATGTCCATTTCGCTAAATTCTTCAAAACCGTAAACTCCGTAACCGCCTCTCTGCCGCCTGCCTGCGCCATGCCTGCGCATGCAGGAGGCAGGCCCTGATTTAAAGGCCGCGCCGCCATTTTAACGCCATAAGTTTTGCTTCTTCCTATCGGGAAATCAATAACTCCGCACGGTTTCTTAACAATTCCGTAAACCAACGCGATATATTCTTTTTCAGCCTTTCTTTCCATGAATTGCTTTTTAAGCCGCATAAACGACTCTTGCGTCTTCGCGACAACCATAACTCCGGAAACATCTTTATCTAAGCGATGAACGATTCCCGGCCTGACTGCGCAGGCAGGCCGCAACGGATCTTCGCCGACATTTTTTATCTTCGGATATTTTTTCACTAAAATATCCGCCAATGTGAAACCTCCTCTACCCCCCCGCCCCAGCGCGGTATGGCGGGACAGGCCTTTTTGGCAAGGGGGGGTTAGAGGGATAGTATCTCCCGGATGAACAACCATCCCGCATGGTTTATTTATAACCAAATAATCCTCTGTCTCGGATATAATATCCAATTTCGCCATCTCGCCAATTCCCCGCCTGACACCATCCTCTATGGATGAGCTGACTGGTTCACTTTTCCTAATTTCCAATTTCCAATTTCCAATTTCTATTGTGTCATCCTCCTTCAAAAACCGATGCGCGGCCGATTCCTCTCCATTCACCCTCGCATCCCCATCTTTTATTTTTTTCTGAATAAAACTCCGCGACAAACCTGCCTGCGCAGGCAGACCTGCCTGCGCAGGCAGGTCAGGATATTTTTCCTTCAAAAAAATATCCAGCCGCTTGCCTTCATCTTCTTTTTTAATTTTAAATTTATGCATAAAAATCAATGCGCCGCCTGCTCTTTCGAATGACTGGTGAAAATCAGTCAATAACCCGCGTAAATTCGTCTATTTCAAATGCTCCAACTGCTCCCGCATTTTTCGAAGCGCGTCTTCCCATAGCGCCAATTTTTCTTTTTCGCCATCGACAACCTTTTTAGGCGCGCGCTCTATAAAATCCTTATTCTCCATTTTTTTCTTCTGCCCCGCTATCCTCTTCTCCTGTCCTTCAATTTCTTTTTCCAACCTTTCGATTTCAGCGGAGAAATCAAGATCCGGAACAATTAAGTAAATTTCTACGCCATTTATCGCAATATAAATCGCGTTTTTTTGTTTCTCTCCCTTTTGTGCTATTTCCAGTTCATCCACGCCTGTTCTCAATTTTTTTACCAACGCGCTCTGGGATTCCACTAATTCTTTTTTATCTCCCGCGTAAATTACAACCTTTACTTTCTCTGAAGGCTTTATATTATATTGAGCTCTCGCGTTGCGGATGGAAGTAATAATATTTTTTATCAGCTCAAAATCATCTTCCATTTCTTTGTTTTGTTGTTTTTTTGTTTTGTTGTTTTCTTGAGTCGGCCACTCCTCGACTATCAACATTTTATCATTCCCCATTTCCTCCCAGATCTTCTCCGTCACAAACGGCATAAACGGATGCCACAATTTTAATAAATTTTTTAATACAAACATTAAGATTTCATCTTTGCGGGAAACTGCCCCGCCGCAGTCTCCCTTGTCCCGCAATTCTGCGGGACGAGGGGATCGCGGCGCCTTTTCAAATTTCGACGCTTCCAAATACCAATCCGCAAAATCGTTCCATGTAAACTCCCGCAATGTTTCGCCAGCTTGAGAAAACCTGTAATTCTCGACATCATCGGTAACGGATTTCACAACACTCTCCAATTTCCCCAAAATCCACCGATCCGCTAAAGTTAAACCATTTTCTTTTAGACGGGGCGATGCCCCGTCTCTACAACACTCGCTGTTCCCTTCGCCATCTCCACCCCGATCCATCGCGCCAAGCACATATCTCGATATATTCCACAATTTATTCGTAAAATTCCTGAATCCTGCGATTTTTTCTTCATAAACTTTAGTGTCATTTCCGGGAGTTGAGCCTATAATTAAACTTAACCTAACCGCATCCATACCATACTTAGGACTTACCTCCAAAGGATCAATGCATGTCTCCGGCTTTGATTTACTCATCTTATCGCCAAACTTATCCCTTACGCATCCGTGCATATAAACATCCTGAAACGGGATATCCCCTATCGCGTAAGTAGTCATAATAATCATCCTTGCTACCCAGAAAAATAAAATATCATACATTGTCTCTAAAACAGAGGTCGGGTGATACATTTTAAAATCTTCACTGTCTATTATTAATTTCCCATCTTCCAATCGTATTTGTTCAGGAGAATGCGCCATAGTAGAAAATGTCCACATCCCGGACGAAAACCATGTATCCAAAGTATCCTCATCCTGTGCCCATCCCTCGCCCTCCGGTTCCTCCACCCCGACATAAATTTCTTTAATATCTTCTTCCTTAATTTTTGTTTTATTGTTTCCTGCCTGCGCAGGCAGGTCTTGCTTTGTTGTTTTGTTGACTTTATACCACACAGGCACCCTATGCCCGTACCAAATCTGCCTTGATACGCACCAATCCCTCAAATTATCCATCCAATGGAAATAATTTTTTTCAAATCTTTCCGGAACGATTTTTATTTTATCTCTCCCAAACACGCCCGTCCGAACAGCCTCAACCGAAAGCTCTTTTATGGATTTGCCATATTTCGAAATCTTTTTATTAACATCAATAAACCATTGCAAAGACGACAAAGGCTCGACAGGAGTATAGCACCGATAGCATAGAGATAAATTATTGCCTATATCTTCCTCTTTTTCTAATAATCCAGCCTCCCGCAATTTTTCAACTGTCATCTCCCGCGCTTCTAAAACCGTTTTTCCGGAAAATTCTTTAAATCCATCCCTTATTTTCCCGTCCTCGTTTATCACTTTTGCAATTTTAAGTCCATTTTCCTCCGCCATCTGCCAGTCAACCATAGAATGCGCAGGAGTAACCCCAAGAGCTCCTGTCCCGAATTCCATATCAACATTACGGTTCCCGATAATCTTTAACTTTAACGGGATACCTGCCTGCGCAGGCAGGCCGCAAAAATCAACTTCAAAAGTTTTCCCGATATATTCTTTATATCTATCGTCTTTCGGGTTAACCGCAACAGCCGTATCTCCGAGTTTTGTTTCCGGTCTCGTAGTCGCGACCGCGAATGGAAAATCCTTAGCGTAGCGGAAAGTATATAATTTAGTTTTCTGCGCCTTATATTCAACCTCGTCATCCGCCAAAGTTGAAGCGCAGCGAGGACACCAATTTACGACTCTTTCTCCCCGATAAATCAATCCATCATCATACATCATTTTAAAAACCATTCTAACTGCCTTAGAACGAGTTTCATCCATAGTATATGCTTCCCTTGTCCAGTCGCAGCTTGATCCCATCTTCCGCATCTGCGATTTTATAATATTTCTTTGGTTATCAACAAATTCTTCTACTTTTTCTAAAAACTTTTCTCTTCCTAAAGAATGCCTTGTTAATCCTTTTTTCTTTAAATCTTTTTCCACGCGCGTCTGTGTGGCGATTGCCGCATGATCAGTTCCCGGGATCCATAGAGTTTTATCGCCTTTCATTCTATGATATCTCACCATAAGGTCTTCGATCGCAAGCATCATCGCGCTCCCCATATGCAAAATCCCGGTCACATTCGGCGGCGGCATGACAATAGAATATGTATCATTGCTCTCCCCCCTTTTACAAAGAGAGGTATGGGGGAATTTATTATTCAGAGCTTCAGGCTTAAAACATCCGCTCTCCTCCCATTTTTCATAAATTTTATCCTCAACTTCTTGAGGATTATAGGCTCCTGCCTGCGCAGGCAGGTTTGGCAGTTCTTTCATAGGATTCTATGGTTCCATTGCTCTATTGTTCAATTGCCCAGCTGACGGTGACAGTCACACTTTAATGTGACTGACACTTTCAACTCCATTCCCAACAATATAACAATATAACAATTTAACAATATAACAATTTAACAATATAACAATTTAACAATATAACAATTTAACAATTATTTATATTCATCCTATCAAAAAAGCCGTAAATAGTAAAGAAAAAGCGGGGACATATGTCCCCGCCTTCATTATTATCCGTGCTCAGTGTTAATCAGTCTTCAATCCGTGTTAATCAGTCTGCCGCCCTTATAGCAACGGCGCGATAATCAAAGCAATTATCGCAAGCAATTTAATCAATATATTAAGAGACGGTCCGGATGTGTCTTTAAACGGATCTCCTACCGTATCTCCGGTAACAGCGGCTTTATGAGCCGCAGAACCTTTGCCTCCGAGATTTCCTTCCTCGATATATTTCTTCGCGTTATCCCAAGCGCCTCCGGCATTCGCCATCATAACAGCCAGCATAAACCCGGTAACGGTTGATCCCGCGAGCAATCCTCCCAATGATTCCGCTCCTAGAAAAAATCCCACTAGCACAGGCGCGACAACCGCGATGATGCCAGGCGCCATCATTTCTTTCAACGCGCCTCCGGTGGAAATGGAAACGCATCTCTCATAATCAGGTTTTGCTTTATATTCCATAATTCCCGGAATCTCCCTGAACTGTCTCCGAACTTCTTCAACCATCTTTTGCGCGGCTCTTCCTACAGCCTCCATTGTCAAGGCTGAAAATAGAAAAGGAAGCGCCGCGCCGATAAACATTCCGACAATCACCGCCGGCTTCGTAACATCAATGCCGGAAATTCCCGCAATCTCACCGAAACTTATAAACAAAACCAACGCTGTTAATGCCGCGGATCCTATCGCAAAACCTTTACCGATAGCGGCCGTCGTATTGCCGACAGCGTCCAACCCTTCCGCTGTTTTTCTTACCTCTTCTCCCATCCCGGCCATTTCCGCGATTCCTGCGGCATTATCCGCGATCGGACCGTATGTATCTGTGGCTAATGTAATTCCTAAAGTCGAAAGCATCCCAACCGCTGAAATCGCAATCCCGTACAAACCGGCAAAATTGTACGCGGCCAAAATGGCAATTGATATCGCGATGACAGGTATTACTGTTGACATCATACCAAGCCCCAAGCCCGCGATTAAGTTTGTCCCGGCTCCCATCTCGGCGGCTTTCGCAACTCTTTGAGTCGGCTTGTTTTTGCCGGAAGTATAATATTCTGTAATAAGCCCGATAACTATTCCTGCAACCAATCCTGTTATTACGCTGAAAAAAACTTGATTTGCCGTGATATCACCATGCGTTCCAGTTCCCAGAACAGCCCTTATAACAAAATAAGAGGCTATTAACATAATAGCCGAAGCCCCGAAAATTCCTCTGTTCAAAGCTTTATCCGGAGATGTTTTTTTCGCGGTTGTTACAAAAAAGTTTCCGATAAGAGAGGAGATGATTCCAACCGCAGCCAAAACCAACGGAAGGATAATCGCTTTGTCTCCAAATCCCCGCATAACGCCGATTGAGCCTAAAACCATAGCGGCGATTATGGATTCCACATAACTTTCAAAAAGATCCGCGCCCATGCCCGCGACATCTCCGACATTATCGCCGACATTATCCGCGATTGTCGCCGGATTTCTCGGATCGTCTTCCGGTATTCCAGATTCAACTTTTCCTACAAGATCAGCGCCCACATCAGCCGCTTTAGTATAAATTCCTCCGCCAACTCTCGCGAATAAAGCGACAAAACTCGCGCCGAAACCAAACGCGTATATAACTTGAGGATCTTTAAAAATCCAATGGAAAACCGCGACTCCCAAAACGCCCAAACCCACTACCGTAAGCCCCATAACGCTGCCTGATGAAAAGGCTATATTAAGCCCTTGCTTCTGCCCCGTCTTGCACGCGTTGGCGGTCCGCACATTCGCGATAGTCGCTATCTGCATTCCTATAAATCCAGCGACTACCGAAAAAAGCGCGCCGCATATGAAAAGCAATGAGGCTTTCCATTCCAAAGATGGAACGAAAAACATAGCAGCCGCGATAACGAGCACAAAAATAGACAATATTTTGTACTCTTTTTTAAGAAACGCCATCGCGCCTTTGCGTATCGCGAGAGCGATTTCTTTCATTTTCTCATCCCCCTCCTCCTGTTTTTTAATGCCGAACGCAAGATAGCCGGCATACGCCAGAGCGATAAGGGCTCCGGCAATGGACAGAATCGTTAAGTTCATAGGTAACTTTCAAAAATATTCCCGTCTATTGAATCATTTAAAAGTCAGCGAAGCCTCTCATGAAAAATTAGCCCCGCGGATATGCGCGCAGATCTTATACGCAGATTAAACGCGGAAATAATTATTGAAGTTTTTTATTATTTGTAACTACTCAGGTACTTCAAGAAGTGCCAGTTGCTTAAGGGAAAAAATTTTATTTTTTCTATATGCTTTGTGGTAAAGAATAACTTTTTGCCTATCAATAAAGCTGTTAAGCAACTGGCACTGAAAACGAGCTGAATAGTTACTATTATTTTAATTTTATTAAATATACATCAAACAAAAGTGGTTTTCATAAAAAAACTGCGGTCATGGCATTGCCCTGAACGCAGTGGGATTAATATTTATATTATATCAAAAACTCCCACATTGTCAAGAATTGCCTTTTTTCTTATTATATCGCGAAAATATCGCAAATGTCAAACAGCAAAAAAACAAATTGAAAATAAAAATCCGTGGACTATCAAATTTATTTTTTAGATAATCCACGGATTATAGTTCTAAATCTTCCATGAACACTCCCCTAAAAACATCGGAGGGATTGTTCCTCTATCAGATATAGAAACTTCCAATCTTCCTCGACTCAAACTAGTTTCCATATCTATCTGCCCCGACTTTTTTTGCAAAAATTTAATAGTTTTGATTGTTTTATCGGACCCAATGCTAATTAATGCATGGGTTCCTCTGTCAACTACAACTACATGAATTCTCTTGGAATTAATGCTAATTTCTTTTTGAACAATTTTAACAATTTGCTTATCCATTTTTCCCTCCCCCTCTTTTCATTTTTAAAAAGATCCAAACAAAAAAACCGCTTCCCTCCTGTAAGTGACCGTTGCCAAATACCTCTTTGTCCTAAATTCCCAGATTTCGGTCAAATTTTCTGAAAATTTTTTCAGCTTAGCCCAGACTAAACCTCAAAAATTGTTCAAAAAATTATGCCTCGAAATCTGAAAATTTATGCCTAAAGAAATATTTGGTAACAGTCCCTTGAGAAATCGGTTTGTGAATGTATATAAATAAGATAATACTATTTTAAAAATTTGTCAAAAAGATAAGTCCGCAATTTCAGAATTTGATTTCTGATATTGCGGACATATGGAGTTCGTTTTAGTTAAATTTCATGGAAATTTCCTTTTTCCCGCTTCCATGAAATGCTTGCACTGCAACATTAAACCCTTTGGAATTTTTTTTAACAACAGCATGAATTTTTGCCTTGTAGGAGATTAATAACTCCGCTCTCTTCACTTCTTGAAACCTGCCAGGCTCACACAGAAAAACCTGCACTTGTAACTTCTTGGGTTGCATTGGTTTTACTATAGTAAGCACTGCCTTCTTGTCTCCAAAAATAGCATGATGTGAAAAAGATTTTTCGCCTCTTAATCCTTCTTCCATTTCCAAAAGTTGCTGCCTGAAATTCTCTCCCATTACTCCCATTTTTTCCCCTCTCTCCTTTAAAAAAATTTTAAATTTCTCCCCAAAATTTAAAAAATTTTCCTTATAAAAACCCCTCCCCCCTAAAAACGGTTAAATTGTTAATGTGCAGAATCGTTTTCGCCCATCTTACTTTAAAAATTCGTATGAACCGCATTTGTAGCGCGGTGTCTTCATACAAAAAAAAGGAGGCAAAAAACAATTCCCTCCTAGAAAATCTGAATTATGAATTTAGAATTACGAATTAAGAATATCATTAGAACATGGTTGTTTATCTAAACTTCCACTTTCTCTTACTTCTTAATTCTAATTTCTTAATTCTATTTTAAAAAAGACTCACCCCTCCGAGGGAATTTTCCCTCTCCCCTCAGAGAGATGAGTCTTCTTTCAAAATCAGCTTTTTAAACTATCGTACGAGGGGAGCAAATTGTACTCAAAATTATCCGCGCCATCCATGCGAGTAAGCCACTCCTTTTTTCAGTTTTTTCGCGACTGCTCTCATACGATTTTTCAATATTCTTATATTACTCTTATTTTAAAATTCTGTCAAATACACCTAATAATTCAATGGAACAAAAATCAACAAAACAAATTTCAGTATATCCGCGCTCCGCGTTAATCCGTTTCATATCCGCATTCATCTGTCGTATCTCCTACTCTATCTTTATAGCGTCATGCTCGCAAACGCTTACGCACGCGCCGCATCCTATGCATTTCGCCTCGTCTACCGTTATAAAGCCTTTTTCCTTGCTGATGGCGCCAGCGGGGCAAACATCAATGCACCCGTCGCATTCTCCGCTGCAACACGCGCCAGAGCATTTCCCGTTCTTCAAGCAACATTTATTATAATCAATTTTAATATTAAACATATAATCCGTTTCCCCCGTTCCTCTTTTTTTCTAATAGATCTGTTGGGGGGAAATAAAGAGTCCCGTACTCCGCCCAAGCCTGCCTGCGCAGGCAGGCGGAGTGCGGGACTCCTTTGCTCGCTCAGACAGATGTACAGGAAATTTAAAACACTACTTTAGTATAACAAAAGGTAAAATAAAAGCAAGCCTGCCCGCAACAAAACAAGAAAACAAAAAAATAATCTCCACAGTATCAGCTAATAACCGCCAAAATCTGCATCGTTGCCGTAACAATATAACAATAGAACAATTTAACAATATAATCCCTTATGTCCCCATCTCCCATGAAGCAAGATATTTCTCCTGCTCCTCTGTTAATTTGTCAATCTCTATTCCCATGGATGCCAGTTTTAACTCCGCAACAGTATTTTCAATTTCTTCCGGCGCATTATAAACTTTGCTTTCCAGACTGGCGCTATTCTTTACGACATACTCCGCAGCGAGCGCTTGAGTCGCGAAACTCATATCCATAACGCTTGCGGGATGTCCTTCGGCAGCGGCTAAATTCACAAGCCTCCCTTCCGCCAAAACATAAATCCTTTTATCGCCGAGAACATACTCGTCAACGCAAAATCGAACAGCTTTGTTTATTATATTTGCCATTTTTTCCAAAGCTTTAAGATCAATTTCGACATCAAAATGTCCGGAATTGCAAACAATCGCCCCGTCTTTCATCTTCTCGAAATGTTCTTCTCTTATAACATGAATATCGCCTGTTAATGTGCAGAATAAATCCCCGATCCCGGCGGCTTCTAACATGGGCATAACCTGAAACCCGTCCATTGACGCCTCTAACGCTTTTATTTTATCAACTTCGGCAATTATAACGCGGGCGCCCATTCCCCGCGCGCGCATAGCAAAGCCTCTGCCGCACCATCCGTAGCCGGCGGCAACAACGGTTTTTCCGGCGATTAACATATCCGTCGCGCGGATAATCCCATCAAGCGTCGACTGTCCGGTTCCGTAACGATTATCAAACATATTTTTAGTTTTTGCGTCATTAACAGCGATAATCGGAACTTTTAATTTCCCTTGCTTTTCCAAAGCCTTAAGGCGGATCACGCCTGTTGTCGTTTCCTCCATACTGCCTAAAATACTTTTTGCCAAATCTTTATATCCTGCCTGCGCCCTGCCTGCGCAGGCAGGAGGCAGGTCAGAATGTATAAGAGATAAAAGATCCGCCCCGTCATCCATTGTAATATCAGGCTTATGGTCTAACGCCGCTTTCAAATGTTTGTAATATGCATCTTTATCTTCTCCATGGATGGCAAAAACAGGAATCTCGTAATCGGCAACTAATGATGCCGCCACATCATCCTGCGTGCTCAAAGGATTGGACGCGCAAAGAAGAATGTCCGCGCCGCCGGCTTTAAGGGTTCTTGCCAAATTCGCGGTCTCGCATGTAACATGCAAGCACGCGGAAATTTTCTTTTCTTCGAAAGGCTTTTCTTTTAAAAATCTCTCCTTGATTTTCCTCAAAACCGGCATGTCCTTTTCAGCCCACTTGATTCTTTTTTTGCCCCGCGATGATAAGTTTATGTCTTTAATATGGTAATGCATAATAGTTTAGAAGCACCAAATAATAAATAACAAATCCTAAATAAATTAAGCTGCGCACATAGTCAATCGTACTCGCGTCATCCCGAGGAGCGAAGCGACGAGGGATCCCCTGAATCAACGCGCTATACCTTGTCCATCTCTCGCGCCAGGGGATTCCTCGCCTCGTTCCCCTGCCTGCGCAGGCAGGAGGCAGGTCAGAATGTATAAGAGATAAAAGATCCGCCCCGTCATCCATTGTAATATCAGGCTTATGGTCTAACGCCGCTTTCAAATGTTTGTAATATGCATCTTTATCTTCTCCATGGATGGCAAAAACAGGAATCTCGTAATCGGCAACTAATGATGCCGCCACATCATCCTGCGTGCTCAAAGGATTGGACGCGCAAAGAAGAATGTCCGCGCCGCCGGCTTTAAGGGTTCTTGCCAAATTCGCCGTCTCGCATGTAACATGCAAGCACGCGGAAATTTTCTTTTCTTCGAAAGGCTTTTCTTTTAAAAATCTCTCCTTGATTTTCCTCAAAACCGGCATGTCCTTTTCAGCCCACTTGATTCTTTTTTTGCCCCGCGATGATAAGTTTATGTCTTTAATATGGTAATGCATAATAGTTTAGAAGCACCAAATAATAAATAACAAATCCTAAATAAATTAAGCTGCGCACATAGTCAATCGTACTCGCGTCATCCCGAGGAGCGAAGCGACGAGGGATCCCCTGAATCAACGCGCTATACCTTGTCCATCTCTCGCGCCAGGGGATTCCTCGCCTCGTTCCCCTGCCTGCGCAGGCAGGTCGGCTCGGAATGACGCGGGAGATTCATCCTGTGCGTTAAATTACAATTTTCAAAGATTAAAATACAAAACTTTAAACACCGTATATTTTTGAATTTAATAAATTTGAATTTGTAATTTATTTGGAATTTAAGATTTTGAATTTGTAATTTTATAGACTCTATTCTTATATGCGTTCCTTATAATTTTCAAAATACCTCTCCCCCAGCTCCTCCCAAGTAAACTCATGATTCTGGGTTCCGTATTTTTCAACCGCGTAAGAAGCTATAAGAGAAGCGAATTTTCCCGTTTTTTCCAAAGGCCATCCTTCAACT
>Ga0154643_1040_pt4 | contig 11904 bp, 7 predicted proteins | sample Rifle2008BG13ft_FD_116072 | JGI IMG/M metagenome (GOLD analysis project Ga0154643, IMG submission 116072) | Candidatus Falkowbacteria bacterium RBG_13_39_14
GATAAAGTCTTTGTTGTGGAAACGAAGGGAATTCATTTGGCAAAAAATGAAGATACGGAATATAAGGAATCTATGCTTAATATTTGCAATAAATACGCAAAGAAGAAAAATATTGATGAGTTAGAATTAGCATTGAAGAACAAGGATATAAAATTTGAGGTCGTTTTTGAGGATGAGTGGAAAAGAAAAATTAATGAGTTATTGAATGCAGGATAAATTTATATAATAATATTTATGAATAAAGACAAGTTGAATGAAACTGAAAGGCGGGCGGCAGTTGCTGTTATCACATATTTGAGAGGAGGGGGGATGGTTAAAGGTTGATGAAATTTGAGGTTTGACAAGATATTTATAAATGTTACAATTAAGACGGTTATAGTAGTCATAAATGTAAAATGAATAAAAAATCTTTAATTTTAGCGGAAATTTATCGACAGAATAAACAATGGAAAGATTCTGACGCTTTTTTTAGTTGCTTAAAATCCATTAAATATCCAAGAAAATTGTATTCGAAAATTTTACCTTTTCTTGATAAAAAGGAGATTATTTCTGTTGTCGGGCTAAGGCGAGTTGGAAAAACAGTGTTGCTAAAGCAGTTAATCAGAGAAAAAATTAAGCAAGTCAAGCCAACAAATATTTTTTTTCTGACTTTTGACGAAGCATTATTCAGCGCGGAGATCGGATTGGAGGATTATATAAACGCATATTTAGAAATAGTCGCTGATTCAAGAGAAAAATTATACATTTTTTTGGATGAAATTCAATATGCCCCGAAATGGCAGCATATTGTTAAAAGGTATTATGACACCGAGCCTGATTGCAAGTTTATTATAAGCGGTTCATCCTCATTATTTTTGAAAAGGCAAACAACGGAAAGTTTGGCAGGCAGGATATATGAATTTATGATGCCGATACTTGATTTTGAGGAATATCTGCAAATGAGAACAGTTGATAGCGATATCCTGGAGTCTTATAGGAAGGGGGCGGTAAATATAGGACAAGAGATAAAAAGCAAATCGGAGACGGCCGAGTTGGTGTATAAGTACGGAGCTGTGATGCAAAAAAAATTTCATGACTACTTATTTTACGGACAATTTCCTCAAATAGTTTGCGAAGAAGACATTGAAATAAAAAAGAAGTATTTGAGAGAGGCTGTTTATAAAAAAACAATCGAGCATGATATTCCTAAAATATTCAGTATTGATAAAATCGGCGAATTAAAGTTTTTATTTCAAGTTTTAATTAACGAGGCGGGGAATATAATTGAGATAGAAAATTTAGCCGCCGAAGTCGGGTTGTCGAAAGAAACGACGGTAAAATATTTAAGGTATTTTGAGGATAGCTTTTTAATTCATTTTCTTTATAATTTTTCCAAATCGTTTCGTAAATCAAAAAGGCTTTTAAAAAAAATTTAGTTAAGCAGCACAAATTTTTATTCCGCGTTTAATAATGCCGGCCTTGCTTCAGGCGAGGTTTATCTTAAATCTTCCATGGAAGGGCATATAGCGGAAAATTATTTTTTTACATTGCTTAAGAAAGAATTTCAGTATGTTTCTTTTTATAGGACGCGCGATAAAGAATTTGATTTTGTCGCCGCCAATAATTTAAGGGATAAAGGGGAGTATCAGTATTTTGAAGTTAAATATTCCAATCAATTGAAAGAGAAAGATTTTAGGTTTATTGCCAAGGAGGCAAAGAAAAAGGGCAAAGGGTATACAATTATTTCAAAAGGAACTCTTGAGTTCGGCGAAAATAGAACGATCTTGCCAATTTGGGCGATTAGGGAATGATTGATGCGGTTTGCTGAGTGATTGCAATAATTTAAAGAAAATTTGATAGATTAAAATTTAAAATGGATAGTACAATTTAGATTATACGAATCATAATTATACTTATGTCTGAAAAATTAAATTTCCCGCTGGCGATCAAAGAAAAATTGGATTATTCTTTTGATGCGGACTCTTCGGGATCGTATGCTATTTCGATCACGGCGAGAGTGAAGTCGGCAGGGCAGATAAATGGATCGGATGACGAAGATTTGCAAATTAAAATAGACCCCGCACCTTTTAGGCGAAATTGCGAAGCGATAGATATTGATAATATTTCAAAGTTCATGGAGACGACTATATCGCCTAAAAGGTGCGGGGTAGATGAGAGAAAGTTTAGAGAAATTCCCGCAGTAGATAAGCCGCAATATAAGGATATCGCCCCTGCTTTTAATGGCAGCAAATTAAAAGGGCTGAAAAAAACTGTAATATTTTTCATATGGCTGGAAAAGGGAGCGCATAATGTTTCTCTAATTCCGGATAATTCCGCGCTTGTTGAGGATGTGAGTATAAAAAAACTTGGAGATGGCGCAAATATAAATCTTGAAATTAACGAACAAGCGGAAGATGGTGATCGTCGCCCGTGGTTTTCGTTTATTTTTGTTAATCTTTCAATCAAAAAATTCAGCGCTTCAATTATCGCAAAGAGCAGGTGGTTCGATCGGGATGACGCGCAAATTAAGATAGACGGTGAAATTCAACAATATAAGAACGCGAATTTTTTGCATAGATTTTGGTATTGGATCGGCTCGCTGCTAAAAGATAAAGAAGAGGTCGCTGTCTTTAAACCGAATTTGAGCAAGGGCTTGCATTACATTGAGATCAACGCTGATAGAATGCCGACTTTAAAACAGGTTGCAATAAATTTAGGAAATGAGCAGGAAGAAGCGACGCAAGGCGGCAAGAATGAAAATAAAATTCAAAAGTACGATCAATTCCATGGGATAAGCGGTAAAGAGGATTATGATCGGTTTGATAAGGAGATAATAGAGGCGGTGGATTATTGGAATGATTTTTTCGCGGCCCAGGAATATCCGCCGGAGGAACTTTTGGATTATAATTTGGTTAAAGCAATTATATATAAGGAAACGAGAATTGGTTATTTTGAAACGAATGGTTATCCGTCATATCCGGATGTGATGCAAGTTGGAGATACAGATAATCCGGCGCTTGCTACTTTAAAAAAAAGGGCAGGGTATGAGGCGAATGAATTTGTTTCAAAAGTTGAGAGAACACACTTAAGCTATAGTTTCCCTGAAGAATGGCTTCCGGTCAAGGTCGAGTCTGTGAAAGAAAGTATTTTTTGGGGAGTTAGATGGCTGTATCATAAAGCGCAGAAACAATATGGAACAGGGAGCGGTGGCGCCGCGCCGTATGTCAGGGAATGGAAGACATGGGAACAAGCCGTAATTGATTATAATGGTTCCGATGAAAAATATGAATACCAAAGGCTGGTTTGGCAAATTTATGAAGATGGCGTTGATCCTTATAATAATACTTTATGGAAGAGAGTTAAAGCAGGTTTTAGCTTAATTTTAAATGTGGCAATAATTGGCGTGATTTTATTGGGAATTGTCGTATTTTGTACGGTTAATAAGTCAAATAAAAATAAGAACCGCTTTTTTAAAGAAAAGCAAAAAGATATTGTCAAAAATTATGATAGTTGTACCGATTACTCAAATATAACAGAAGGCATCGTCAGGGAAGTATTTTTAAAGAACTTAGAAGAATATAAAAAAGATCAATATCATTACGGCGATATATTTGATGAGGCGGCAGAAGAATGCAAAAGAAAATGCTGTTGGATGGAAGGAGTGGTAAATGGATATTATGACGATTTAGCGGTAAACATTAAAAGCAACAAACAATTTTTAGATGCGGTAAAAGTATTTGACTTTTTGGATCCAAAGGTAGCCGATATTGACAATGACGGAGAAAATGAGATTGTGTTTGTAACAACGGATATTTTAAATAATGATTTTATTGTTATAAATGTCATTGATAAGATTGAGAGTGAGTTTAAGCTATTGGAGAAAAAATTTGATTTTTACAGCGGGCATGTCGAATTGGCGGATTTAACGAGCGATATAATTCCTGAAATAATTTTATATTACAGCTACGGCAGATGGGGGGATAATATAGCGGTTTTACAGTATAAGAATCATAATTTGGAGGAGATTTTCAATAATGGTAAGTTTATTTTTCCTGAATTTACCTTATCAGACGAGAACAATAATGGACTTGCGGAAGTTAAAATTAGAGGAAGACAGTTCGGCATAAATCCGGTGGGTGATGAATGCAGCGCCTGCCATCATACGAAAGCGGAAGAAATTTACGAATACGAGAGGGATAAAAATAATTTTTCGTTAATTTCGCAAAAATATTTCGGTATTTCCGGCGCGTTATATGACGCGATAGGGGAAATTAAGAGTCAAGGGAAAAGCCATAGGCTTCTCTCGGATTGGCCGGATGAAAATCAAGAAGAGAGAGATTATTTTTTGAAGAAGATAAATATTGATAATCCTGATCATTTATTTACGGACATTTTTAAAGCTTCTATTGAAGACTGGAAGTCTTTGGATCTTGAGCCATCCGCGGACGAGGTCTGGATTTTGGTGAAAAGATTGAGAATTTCGGCTGAATCAGAGGAAATGCGCGGAAATAATATCCCATCGGAAATAATCAACGCGCAGGGACCTTTTTATAAAATATTTTTTAAGAGGAAGAGTGCGAATGATGAATGGGGTGTTGAAAAGATGGAGGTACTATAAATATAAAATAATAAAAAATATGCCGGAAAAAATTAGAAAAAATATAGAAAATAGGAGGGAAGAATTGAAAGTGGATGATGTGAGAGAGACAAATCCTATGGATTTGCTTGAGTGCCAGAACAAATTGCTTGAAGATTTGGAAAAAGCGGAAATTCCGAGAGACGAGTTATTAAAACTCACTAATAGGCTTTTTGAACATTCTTTGGAAGAAGGGATGAAAGCGGCGGAAAGATTGCAATTAACTCCGGATGAAATGCTGGACGCTTTAAGTACTCGTCGGTTTTTTATAAAGCACTTGGATTTTTCGGAAAGATTCGCGAAAGAGGTGGAAAAAGGGAAAAAGAAAATGTTTGATACTCGCAATGCTAAAAAATTTCTGGCGGATTATGAGCAGTTTCAAAAAGAGTTTGACGAGGGGTCGCTGCCCGTTGATAAAATGGCGGGAAAGATAAAGTTAGAAGATGATAATGCTAAAATAATTTTGCGCGAGATGGATTCTGTATATTCAAATTTCGTCCGCTTGCGCGAGGTTCAGAGAAAAACGGAAGAAGACAATAGAACCGACGGCGAAAGATTGGCGGAAAATAATCTGATGAAAATTTGGCGGGCGTTGAAAAATCCGGATTATAAGCCGCTGGGGCAGGTTTTATTATTGGAAAATCAGGAAGCTAAGAAAAATTTGTTAAAAGAGATAAATGAGTCAATAGCAATCCATTGCGATAAGGATGTGAGAGTTGTTTATAATAAAGAGAAGGACGAGTATGAGGCGAAGGGGGTGGAAGGGGAAGATACAGGAGAGAAAATTTTAAAAGAGATTGACATAAGTAGATATGATGAGATCGCTGTTCCGCGAGACATAAATGGAAAGATAGCATTTAGAGCTAAGCATGGGTGGTATTCAGTAGTAACGGAGGAAGGCAAGGAAACAAAAAAATATAGTTTTATGGATGGTCACGAAAATATTAATGGGAAAATTACATTTATAGCGAAGGATGATGAAGGGATGTTTGTAGCTAATGAAGATGGGAAAGAAGGAAAAAGATATGAAGAAATTTGGAATATGATAAATGTTGATGGTAAGGCTGCATATTGTGTATGTGAAGGATCGGGGTTGGATGCAAAATGGTTTGTAGTAATTGATGGCGAAGAAGGCAAAAAGTATGATTTTATTCAAAAAGAATCTTTGCGAAATATCAGTGGCAGATTAGTTTATTGTGCGAGAGAAGGCGAAAAAAATATGTTTATAGTTATTGATGGTAAAGAGGGGAAGAAACATAAAGGGGCTGTGTATGGACCGCAGAGCATTAATGGCAAAGTAGCTTATAGGGTAACGGATTTTGAGAGTGGAGGAGATTTTATAGAGACAGAAGATGGCAAGGAAGGTAGAAAATATAATAGAATAGGAGAACCACAAAATATTAATGGAAGGATAGCTTATAAAGTGTATACAAAAGGGAGAAATTATATTTCTGATGAAAATGAAAAAAAAGGCAAAGTATATGATGAGACAGGGAATCCCCAGAATATTAATGGCAAGATAGCCTATCGGGCAGGAGATGATAAAAATAAAAAGTATTTCATAGTAACAGAAGATGGCAGAGAAGGAAAAAGATATGATGAGGTTGGAGATCCCCAGGAGATTAACAAACAGATGGTGTATAAAGCTAGGGAGCAGGAGAGATGGTTTTTGATAGGGGAGGGGTGTGATAAAATAAGTGGAGAATTTGATGAAATATATTTTTTTAATGAAAAATATATTTGTGGAAGAAGAGGAGATAAGGTTGTAAAGGTTGAAATGCCGGTGTTTGGAGTAAATAGAATAAAAAAAGAAGAGAAAGAAAAATTGGATTTATTGAATTTGGTTAATTCTCCGAATAGCGCGGATGAAATAGAGAAATATTTTAGCGGAAAAGGAGCGCATATAAGAGAAGAAAAGAAAAAATATGCTTCGAATTATTCAGCGAGTATTATCTCAAATATAATAAGAAAATTCCCCCAACTGTTTATTGATACTCTCTCGGGAAAAAAAGATAAGAAAATAGATCTATTAGCAAGAAGAGTTGCGGAAAAAATTTTTCCAGGTATCTACAACGATGAAAGGAAGTTTATACGCCGCGGGTTGAATATGCTTAGAAGATATCCTGGATTATCGTCTGAGTATGAGGAGCAGAAGGATTTAACTCCTGCGGATTATTTAAGCGAGCAGAATTTTGATGCGATGGCGGGCGGGGATCCTAAAATGGCTGATGACAGAGAGATAATGAAATTTAGAGAGAAAATGGATGAGATGATTGTTTCCGGTATTTTTGGGAAATATAATAAAGAATCCCAAAGATGGGAAAAATCTTATTTTCCGATTGATTTTGAATTAGAAGATCCTGTAAAGGAGAAAACGATAATATTGCCGAACATCAAAGGTTTAAAAAAAGCGGTTTTGCCGAAACCTGCCGGGGCGAAAATTATCAAGGAAAGGGTAAAAGGAATATTGAAAGGAGGAAAGGAGATAAATTTGGATGTTGATGAGAACAGCTTGGGGGAAGCTATAGGGATATTAGGAGAAGAAAAAAATATAGAACAAATTGTATATTCAATAAAACAAAGCGAGCTGCCTTTAAAAATGCCGGATGTTAAGAGAGAAGAGTATGAGGGATTTAAAAAGAATTTTGAAAGGCATTTCGGTCAAAGTTTGTCCGAGGAAATAGGGGAACTTCCTGAAGAGTTAGAGATGTTTTTGACTGGCATAAAAAATTTATCTCTGAAGGAGCAGATTATGAAAATAGAACGGTTTGCGCGAGATATTTTGTATTATGATTTTGATAATGCGGAAGTAAGCGGATTAAAGGCGGGCAAGAATATTGACGAACAGATGTACATTATGGAACAAAGGGTAGAGGAATTAAGAGCCAAAAAACCGGAATTGCGAGAGGAGTTGAAAAATAAAAAATACGCGGGTGTTTGCGCGGATTCGGCGATTCTTACAACGGCAATGCTCCGTAGAGCCGGATTTTTATCGGGAGCCGCGAGCGGATTTCGGGCGCATGGCGAGAATGTTACTATGAAAGATGCTCATGGGGCAAGTTTTGCGGTTATGCCCGACGCGCGAGGCAAGAATAAAATATTTATTGTTGACGGAACTCCGGATGGAGTTGAAGGAGTATCAAGCATTTCTTTGGAAGAGAAGGAGAGAAAGGCAGATGAGGATATAGAAAGAATAAAAAAAGAAGCGGATGAAAAGTTAGAGGAGATAATGAAAATTATAAAATCAAAGGACGCAGATGCTATCAGAAAATTGAAAAACGGCGAGCTTGAAAAAATACTTAACGCTGTTTTAAAATATGAAGTGAAAATTCCGCATTTAAAGACATTGGAAAGAGTTTTAAATGGGTATTGGTATACGCCTATAAAAGATTTGGATTTAAGCGAGATTGAAAATAAAGTTCAGTTTTTAAAATTTTTCGAAGAAGAAATAAAGGCGATAAGAGAAGAAGTAAAAGATTTGGAGCTTGATAAAAGCGCGGGAGAATTTTTATTTGATACAATTGAGAATTTTAGCAAGCGGTTTTTGAAAAGCGGGAAAACGGAGAGTCAAGGAAAAGCCTTTGATTTGTTAGAAGATATTATTGATATAAATAAAGACAATTTGAATGAAATTGAAAGGCGGGCGGCAGCTGCTGTTATCACATATTTGAGAGGAAGGGGAATCGTAGGGAAGTAAGAATAATCACTAGTGTCCAATAAAAAATTTGACAAGTTGCAGGGGGAACAAGGGAGATTTTTGATGAGTAAAATAACAATAAATCCCCCCTAGCCCCCCTTTGTGAAAGGGGGGGGAGCAGATTGCCCTCCTTTGTGAAAGGGGGGGAGCAGATTGCCCCCTTTGTGAAAGGGGGGAAGCAGTTACTGCTACTTTTTAAAAAGATAAATCTATGTTATCAACAATAATAATATTCATACTTATATTGAGTCTTCTCGTTTTTGTGCATGAATTCGGACATTTTATCGCAGCGAAGAAAATGGGGGTAAAGGTCGAAGAATTCGCGCTGGGATTTCCGCCGCGGATTTGGAGCAGGATTAAAAACGGGACTAAATATTCGATAAACTGGATACCGATAGGCGGGTTTGTGAAATTGAAAGGAGAGGACGCCTGCCTGCGCAGGCAGGGGGGCGAAAAGAAGGACGAGGATAGTTTCGCGCATAAGAGAGTTTGGCAAAAGTCCGTAATTTTGGCAAGCGGGGTTGCCATGAATTTTGCGCTGGCCGCGGTTGTTTTAAGCTTTGGATTTATGATAGGCGCCCCGCAGGTTATTGAGGCCGGCGTTGAAAAATCAGCGAGAGTCAGGGATGAAAAAATTCAAGTCGTAGATACTGTTGAAAACTCTCCGGCGCATGAAGCGGGAATTATTTCAGGAGATGCGATCAAGAGCATAGACGGAAAAAAATTCGCGAATGTGGAAGAAATTCAAAGTTATATAAACGAGAGGGGCGGAGAAAAGATGTTGTTTGAGATTAGGAGAGGAAAGGAAATTGTTGTCCATGAAATTGAGGCAAGCTACATATCGGATAAGGAATCTCTTGATATAGAAGAATGGCAAAATTATATGGTAGGGGTAAGCCTTGCGAAGGTTGGCGTAATTAGCTATCCTTTTCATATTGCGATTTTTAAAGGAGTGGAATCCACAATTTTTCTTACCAAAGAAATAATAGCCGCATTTTACGAGCTTATAGCGGGTTTAATCCGAACGCAAAAAATCGAAGTGGATTTTGCGGGACCCATAGGAATAGCCGCTTTAACCGGACAGGTCGCTGATTTAGGATTTATTTATTTGTTGCAGTTTGTAGCTCTCTTATCCATAAATTTAGGAATTATAAATCTTATGCCATTTCCGGCTTTGGACGGCGGACGGATATTTTTCTTGTTTTTGGAAAAAATACGAGGCAAAGCCGTGGATGAGCGCATTGAGGCGATGGTTCATAATATCGGCTTTTTGCTCTTGATGCTTTTGATAGTTGTGATTACTTATAAAGACATACTGAATAACAAATCCATGTTCATAGATTTTTTTAGGCGGATATTTTGAAACACATAAAAAATGATTGTAAAGCCTTTATGCAAGGTTGAAGAAAATTGCCAAATTTTAGTTATAACTGCCGCGGTTGGGGGAAGGGCGTTGGATAAAAAAATATGCTTATGATACTATAAAAGATGACCTTAGGCATCGAGACAAAATAACTTTCACATTTTGCATCCCATTTTTACGCCATCTTTGCCCGATACTCAATCGCAAAATTATCGCTGTAGCTTAGAGCGTGTCTTAAAAGTCCATATTCGGCTGCAACTTCCAAAATTCGGCTGCAAAATTTTCAAGTCTCGTCGTGTTATATTCCATATAGCACTTCCTCAACTTTCAAATTTTTCGCTCGAATTTTGAAAGTTTCGCTTCGAAAGAGACTTCTAAGACACGCTCTTAGGCTACGCCTCAAATTTTGCTTAATCGTATCGTACAAATCTGACATAAATCTGGGCGCAACTTGTAAAATTTTTTTTTGTCGTGATGCCTTACCTTGACGCTGGAAAAATTTGTTCCCGCGGAAAACGCGGGAATGATATAAGCCAAAAAAGCAGTCGGCGAAAATAGTTTTGCAAATAAATTTTATTATGCCATATAAAACAAAATCAGCTAAATTTTCAGGTACGAGTTTAAAAGATGCCGGGAAAAATGCGAGAAGAATATATAACAAAGTTATTGTTAATACAAAAAGAAAGCCGTTTGTTCGTTCAGCTTACTTTAAAAATGAGAAAATATTTTTTGATTATTTTTGGGATCATTTAAAGCAAAAAGGACCGAAGGCAAGATTTAAACGATTGCAGTTTTTTGAAGCAGCGGTTGAACTTATAAAAAATTCAAAAGCCGCTCCCGCGCTTGATCGGCGATCTGATAAAAATGAAATTTTATACAGATTTGAAGGGATAATTAAAAATAGCAATGAAAAATTTTATGTTCAGATAAAGGAGAATAAGAAAAATGGAAATAAATATTTTATGTCGTGTTTTCCTGATCAATAAAATAAAAAATTCTCCGCCTAAGTGGAGCGGGACTCCTGGCCGAATACCGAAATCTTATTACAATAATTTGTCCTAAGATTACGATATTCCGCCTAAGTGGAGCGGGACTCCTGGCCGAGAACCTTTTACTAATTTTAATAATATCACAAACAAAATAATTGTCAATAGTTTTTTTTATAAAGACAATTTTAATGATTTAAAATTATTTTTGCAGATATAAATGAAATACGAATAATCATTCGGATGAATTCGTTTTCGTGGCATTCGCCGCGCCTGCCAAAGCCCATTATAAAATTAAATTTCACATTAAATAAAATGAATCTATATCAATGCTGCCGTTCAATGAGAAAGGATTGGCGGCGGGCAGGGATATTATTAGTAGGTTCGGATTATATATTTTATGTTGCAATCAAAATTATTCGGGAAAACTTTAAAAACGGAGCCTTCAGGTCTTACGGCCCAAAGCCACAAGTTATTGGTTAAAGCGGGGTTTATCGCGGAATCTGTGGCGGGAAGATATTATTTTCTGCCGCTTGGGATGAGAGTTAAGGATAAGGTCATAAAAATCATAGAAGAGGAAATGAATAATGCCGGAGCGCAAAAGATAATCGCGCCTATACTTCATCCGATTGAATTATGGAAAGAAACGAATCGGACGAATTCTGTCGGATTTGAATTGATGAGGGTAAAAGACAGAAGGGATGCGGAATTCGCATTGGGCGGGACAGCGGAAGAGATGATAGTGGATTTGGTAAGAAAATATAATATCAGTTATAAAGACTTGCCATTCAATATTTTTCAATTCTCAGAAAAGTTCAGAGACGAACTAAGAGCGCGCGGGGGTCTGCTTCGAGCGCGAGAGTTTTTGATGAAAGACGCGTATTCTTTCCATGACGGCGAGGATGATTTTAAAGAAGAATATAAAAAAATGGGGGATGCGTATACGAGAATTTTTGATCGGATGGGATTAAAAACTTCCGCCGTGGAATCAGATAACGGATATATAGGCGGGGAATACTGCCATGAATATGTTGTGGAAAGCGAGATTGGGGAAAGTAAATTTTTAGTAACAGACGACGGTAAATATGCCGCGCATGAAGAAGTTGCTAAATTTTTGCGCGGTGATAAGAATTTAGATGAAAAAGAATTGGCAATGGAAGTAAAAGACGCGCCGCGGGGGCCGACGATAGAGGATGGAGTGAAACTTTACGGGATGCCGGCTTGGAGGCAGATAAAAACTTTG
>Ga0154643_1092_pt2 | contig 11579 bp, 11 predicted proteins | sample Rifle2008BG13ft_FD_116072 | JGI IMG/M metagenome (GOLD analysis project Ga0154643, IMG submission 116072) | Candidatus Falkowbacteria bacterium RBG_13_39_14
AAATTCTATCTAATCTAAAACAAAATAATCCTAATCTACGAATGAGGTTCTGTTTATTGATAATCGTTGCGCCGAAAATCGATATTCGTTATGAACATCGTCCCGCAGTTAATGCGGGATCAATATCGTATTTCGCCTGTCCGCCTCTGGCAGAAAACACTTTTCGAATGCCGACGCAGCGAATTTCGTATTAAGGCATCGCGCCAAAATAACTTTCACATTTTGCATCCCATCTTTACGCCATCTTTGCCCGATACTCAATCGCAAAATTTTCACCGTAGCTTAGGCTACGGCTCAAATTTTGCTTAATCGTATCGTACAAATCTGACACAAATCTGGGCGCAACTTGTAAAACTTATTCTGGCGCGATGCCTAACTGAAATAACAGGATAGTATTCAATGATTCGGATTATACATGATCAGATAGATCTTCTTTCCGGCTGTACACATTTTTATGGATATAAAAAGATATTCCGTCGAATACGGCGGCAGGGAACTTACTATTGAAACTGGAAAACTCGCGAACCAGGCTCTTGCCTCATGCACGGTTCAATATGGAGACACGCAAATACTCGCTACTGTGGTAAAAAGCGAAGAGGCGCGGCAAGGCATTGATTTCTTCCCTCTTATGGTTGACTATGAGGAAAGACTGTATGCCGCGGGAAAAATAAAAGGCAGCCGATTTATAAAACGAGAAGGCCGGCCCACAGATGAGGCGATTTTAAGCGCGAGGATGGTAGATCGTTCTATTCGTCCCCTTTTTAATGAGGAGAGCCGCGAAGACATACAAATTATTCTAACAGTGCTTTCTATCGATCAACAAAACGCTCCGGATATCGTCGCCTTAATCGCGGCATCCGCCGCTCTTTCTATGTCGGGAATCGACTGGAGAGGACCTATCGCGGGCGCGGGAATCGCGGAAAAAGACGGAAATTTCATATTTAATCCGACAGCGGAAGAACTCGCGGAAAGTAATTTAGATATTACCGTAGCAGGAACAGCCGATAAAATTATAATGATTGAGGCGGGTTGTAAAGAAGTAAAAGAAAATAAAATGATTGAGGCTATAAAATTCGCGCAAACAAATTTCGGACCGCTTTTAACATTATTACAGAAAATAAAAGCGGAAACTGCGCCAATCGCAATCGACAGTTCGCAAAATAATGCGGAAAAAACCGAAATAATCGAAAAGGCGAAAAAATGGCTTTCCGAAAATATCAACGCATATTTATTTGATGAAATTAAAAAAACCAAAGAAGAAAAAAATAAAACCGCTAAAAAAATAGAAAATGATCTGAAAGAATTATTATTATCAACTTTTCCGAGAGAAGAAAATGCCGACCCCAGATTGCAAGAACTAACTAATGCCCATAACGCAAAATTAATAAAAGAAGCATGTTCTCTTGTTGACGCAGCCATAAAACACGAGGTATCGAGAATGATCATAGAAGAAGAACGAAGAATTGACGGCAGAAAACTTGATGAAATTCGTCCGCTTTATATTGAAGCGGGACTAATTCCGCGAACGCATGGCTCCGGCTTGTTCACAAGAGGTCAAACGCAAGTTTTGTCGCTGGTAACGCTAGGATCGCCGGGAGATGAACAAATTTTAGACACAATGGAACTTGACGAAAAGAAAAGATACATGCACCACTATAATTTCCCCCCATTTTCTGTGGGAGAAGCAAAACCTCTTAGAGGAACATCCCGTCGAGAAGTCGGGCATGGCGCGCTCGCTGAAAAAGCTTTAATGCCCGTGCTCCCTCAAGACAAAGAAAAATTCCCTTACACAATAAGAGTCGTTTCCGAAGTTTTAGGCTCGAACGGATCAAGTTCGATGGGTTCTACCTGCGGTTCTTCCCTATCCTTAATGGACGCGGGCGTTCCTATAAAAGCGCCTGTAGCGGGAATCGCTATGGGACTTGCTTCTGACAGCGCGGGCAGATGGAAAGTAATTACGGATTTGCAGGATGTTGAAGACGGGAACGGAGGCATGGATTTTAAAATAACAGGAACAAAAGACGGAATTACCGCTATCCAAATGGACACAAAAACAGAAGGCTTAACAAGCGAGATGATTGAGCAAACTTTCAAGCAAGGTCTGGAAGCGCGTCTTAGAATATTGGAAGAAATGGGTAAAGTTATCGCCGAACCTCGCGCTGATCTTTCGCCGTACGCTCCCCGCATTACCTCATTTATGATAAATCCCGATAAAATCAGGGAGGTTATCGGCCCCGGAGGTAAAGTTATCAACGAGATTATCGATAATACCGGCGTTACGATCGATATCGAAGACAGCGGCTTGGTTATGGTATGCTCGTCGGACGCGGAAGCTTCAAAGAAAGCCGTCGAATGGATTCAAAATATCGTAAAAGAAGTCGAAGTCGGGGAAGAATATTTAGGAAAAGTAACAAGAATTATGGATTTCGGCGCGTTCGTTGAAGTTCTTCCGAAACAAGAAGGATTAGTTCATGTCTCGGAACTTGCGCCATTTAGAGTCAACCATCCGCAAGATATCGTCCATGTCGGAGATATGATAAAAGTTAAAGTTATTGAAATAGATTCTATGGGAAGAATAAACCTATCCCATAAAGCGACCCAAGAAGGCGCGAAACGCGAGATGCCGAAAGGATACGAAGCGCAGCCTCCACGCCCGTCTAGACCAAGATTTAATGACAGGCATGAAAGAGGAGGGGGAAGGCAGTATAGATGGTAAAATAGTATTTAATATCAAGTATTAAGCAATAAGAATTAGGAGTCAGACTCCCTAAGGAGTCTGACTCCTATTAATTTCAAATCATCCTTAAACCAACCCATGCAAACCTCAAATCTCAAAACCGTCATAATTTTCGGAACTTTCGATATATTCCACAAAGGACATATTAACTTTATTGAGCAAGCTCGAGCTTATGGCGATTCCATTTGTTCTCCCCCTTTACAAGGGGGAGTAAGAGGGGGTATTGAAAAAAAACTTACTAAATCATATCTAATAGCGGTAATCGCCCGCGATAAAACAGTTCTCAAAATAAAAGGAGCCTTGCCGCGCAATAATGAAAAATCAAGATTGAATAACCTTCGCGATTCCGGCTTGGTGGACAAAACTATCCTTGGCAGCCTTAGAGATAAATATGCCGCAATCCGCCAATACAAGCCGGACATAATATGCCTCGGATATGACCAAAACCGCTTTGTAGATAAACTTCCCCTCCTTTACAAGGAGTGGCCGGGGGAGGTTATCCGCCTAAAACCCTACAAACCTCACATATACAAATCGTCCTTGCTTTAGCGCCGCAGTCTCTTACAAAGACCTGCGGCAGGACATAATTCGCATTCAATTACCCATCCCCCAGCCCCCTAATTATAATGCTATTTTATCCACAAGCCATATTCCGATAAATTTGCTATACTAACGACATAAATTACAAACTCTAAATCACAAATCCTAAACAAATCACAAATTTCCAACATCAAAATCCAAAAAATTTTAATTTGGAATTTGTAATTTTGCATTTGGTGCTTTCACGGTATGTATCTCCAAAAAACCCGAACCACAACCAAAGATTTTAAAAATTATAGGCAATTTATTACCAAACGCGAATGGGAGAATCTAAAAAAGACAGCTAAAAAATTGAGAAAGAAAAAAATAATACATATTAACGCGACGCAAAAAGGCGGAGGAGTTGCCGAAATTTTAAAAAGTCTTGTTCCTTTGGAACGCTCCATGGGAATCGACAGCTCTTGGTATTGCATCAGCGCTGATTCGGATTTTTATCATATAGCAAAAAAACTCTTTAACGGCGCGCAAGGCGCTGATGTTTTCATATCAGAAGAACAAAAACAACATTATCTTGATTTTAATGAAAAATTCGCCAATGAATTAAAAAAGATAAAGGCGGATTTAATTATAATCCACGATCCTCATCCGCTCGCAATCTCGGAATTTTATTACGATAATCCTTTAATTTTAAGAATACATCCCGACTTAAGCGCTCCTAACAAAAACATAATGAAATTTCTTCTTAGGTATATGAACAAATATCAGGCAAGCATATTCAGCCTGCCGCAATATGCGCCGGAGGAAATGAAAAAGAAAGCGAATTCAAAAAAAATATATATATCGCCGCCCTGCATTGATCCTTTAACTAAGAAAAATGAGATAATAGATTGCAAAAAATATAAAGCCATTTTGGCAAAAATAGGAGTTAATTATGAAAAACCATTGATCGCTCAAGTATCCCGGTTTGATATGTTTAAAAATCCGATAGGAGTTGTAAAAGCCTTTTATATGGCAAAAGAGGAAATCCCTGATTTACAGCTGGTTCTTTCAGGCATAATAGAAGCCAAAGATGATCCAACGGCATATGAAATATTGGAAGATGTTAAAGAATATGCTAAAGCAAGCGAGGATATAGTTATGTTTCATAATCTTAATCAATTAAAAAAACTCAGGCTCTCGCAATCAACGCTGATTAAAGTCGTGCAAAATTGCGCAAATCCTATACTCCAACTATCAATAAGAGAAGGCTTTGGATTAACGGTTACGGAAGCAATGTGGCGGGGAAAAGTTGTCATAGGAGGAGATGTCGGGGGCATAAAACTCCAAATACAAGACGGAGAGAACGGATTTCTTGTGAATTCTCCGGAAGAAGCCGCGCAAAAAATAGTGGAAATAATAAAAGACCCCGATCTGGCGAAAAAAATAGGCGCAAACGCCCGTAAAACAGTAAAGAAAAACTTTTTAATCACAAAACTGCTTGCGGACCATCTTGAAATATACTCTCGCAACTTGTAACTCTTGGCTCATAGCTCGTAACTAGTTCTAAGTTCCAAGTTCTAAGTTATGAGTTTCTGATCCACCTCCCCTTGCATCTTTTTCAAAAATTTATCCGCAAGAATTTCTCCTGTGGAAAAGGTGAAATTCCGCCTAAAATAAAGGCTTGTTCAGCGGAGTTGATTATGATATAATGGGATTATGAAAGTTCAATTGTTCAATTGTTCCATTGTTAAAGACAATCGAACAATTGAGCAATCGAGCAAATTTTAATTTAAGGCATTGCATTATCTTATTGTTCGATTTTTTTATTTAAATAACCTTGTTTCTCCTTACTATATGACTTACGAAAAGAACTCCATAACTCAACTGAGAAAAAGAGATGGCAGAATAGCGGAATTTGATCAGAAAAAGATACATGACGCGATTTCGAAAGCCGTAGAAGCGGTCGGAGAAGAAAAAAAGGCGGACGAAATAGAAAATCTTTCCGATGAAGTCGTAAAAATTTTAAATAAAAAGTTCCATCATCGATCAATACCCGCGGTTGAAGAGATCCAGGATATTGTTGAAGAAGTCCTGATAACGAATAAATGGATAAAAGCGGCGAAAGCGTATATTTTATACCGCGATCAGCACGCGAAATTAAGGAACTTAGAATCAATCGTGAACTCCGACGAACTGGTTGACGGATATCTGGAACAGCTGGATTGGAGGGTAAAGGAAAACAGCAATATGGCTTATTCCCTGCAAGGCCTGAACAACCACATATCCTCGGCCGTATCCGCGCGATACTGGCTCTATAAAGTTTATCCTGAAGAAATAAGAAACGCGCATTCCGAGGGAGATGCGCATATACATGATCTTTCCATACTGGCTCCGTATTGCTGCGGCTGGGAACTGAAAGAATTGCTTCTTCAAGGTTTCGGAGGAGTGGATGGAAAAATAGAGTCAAGTCCTCCGAAGCATTTAAGAACAGCATTAGGCCAAGTGGTAAATTTCTTTTATACTCTTCAAGGAGAAGTTGCCGGAGCGCAAGCATTCGCCAATTTTGACACATATCTGGCGCCATTCATTCGATACGATAATCTGGATTACAAAGCGGTTAAACAATGCATGCAGGAATTCCTTTTTAATGTAAATGTTCCGACGCGGGTAGGTTTTCAAACGCCATTTACAAACATAACTATGGATATAACGCCCACAAAAATAGTGGGCGAAGAATCGGTAATCATGGGCGGAAAGCCGCAAAAAGAGAAATACAATGACTTTCAGCGGGAAATGGACATGATCAATGAAGCGTTCTGCGATATTATGATGCAGGGAGATTCAAAGGGACGGGTATTTACCTTCCCTATTCCGACATATAACATAACCAAAAATCTGGATTGGGCTTCGCCGGTTTTCGACAAAGTATTTGAAATGACCTCGAAATACGGAATTCCTTATTTTTCAAATTTCATCAACTCTAATATGGATCCTGATGACGCAAGAAGCATGTGTTGCAGGTTGCGCTTGGATAATAATGAACTGAGAAAAAGGGGAGGAGGACTTTTTGCGGCAAATCCTTTAACCGGCAGCGTCGGAGTCGTAGCAATAAATTTGCCGAGACTGGGTTATCTCTCAAAAGACAAAAAAATTGAAAAAGCAAAAGAAAATTTCCTTTTAAGGCTTGGCAAAATTATGGATACCGCCAAAGAAAGCTTGGAGATAAAAAGAAAAATTTTGGAAAAATTAACGGAAGAAGGATTGTATCCTTACGCGAAGCATTATCTTAAAAGCATTCGGCAAAGATTTGGAAATTATTGGCGAAACCATTTTTCCACTATAGGCACTATCGGCATGAATGAGGCTCTTTTAAACCTTATGGGGAAAAATATAGCGGACAGCGAAGGGAAAAAATTCGCGCTGGAAGCGATGGATTTTATGCTTAAAAGAATCGCGGAATACCAGGAAGAAACAAATAATCTGTATAATTTGGAATCCGTTCCGGGAGAAGGGGCAAGTTATCGCCTCGCAAGGATTGACAAGAAAAAATTCCCTGATATCATAGTGGCGAACGAACAAAGGCTAAAAAACGGCGCAGAGCCTTATTATACGAACTCCACTCACCTTCCCGTCAATTATACTGACGACATATTCGAAGCTTTGAAGCTGCAAGACGATTTGCAGACAAAATATACCGGCGGAACAGTATTGCACGGCTATATTGGAGAAAAAATGCCGTCAAAGGAGGCAACGAAAAATTTAGTCAAAAAAATAGCCGAAAATTTCCACCTGCCCTATTTTACGATCACGCCGACTTTCAGCATATGTCCGAAACACGGTTATATACCCGGGGAGCATTTCTATTGCCCTATATGCGATGAAGAAATGGGATACAAAGAATCAAAAAATCAATAACTTTGAATTTTTAACTATATGACCCCCATGCAACAAACAACCCCAAACCAAGAGCAAATTTCCAACATGCCGCAAAGGCAAAAATGCGAAGTTTATTCCCGCGTTTCAGGATACCTTCGCCCTGTTAACTCGTGGAACAAGGGCAAGCAAGAAGAATTTTCCGATAGAAAATACTATAAAGTGGCGGCGTAAAATTTCTCGGAATCAGACTTCCTTAAAAAAGACGAGGTTAACTCGTCTTTTTTAATTCCTCTCACTTCCTTTGAATAAATCCCTCTGTCCTGTCGCTCGCGAGCGACGGGACTCTGTATCTCCCTTTAAAAAAGAGCCTGCCCTGAGCGAAGTCGAATGGGGAGGATTTTATTTCCAATTTCTAATTTTTCTTCCTCGGCATATAATCAAGATTCTGCGGGACAAAACGAGGATTAGGGATAGAATTTAATTGAATAATAAAATAACCAAACCCAGCTATCAAGGCAGCTGCTATCATAAATATAACAAAATCTTTATCTTTCGGCAATATGTCTTTCATACTTTCCACAAATTTACAAATCCTTCAACAAATACTACAAATTAAAAATTTTTTCCAATTTGTATATTTGTAAAAGATTTGTTGATTTGTGGGTAGTAATTCTCTACTTATAATACACCCTCTCCCCGAACCGTAAATCTATATATTCTTTAGGAAGTTCACCCTCTGAAAAACCTTGTTCCAACAATATGTAAAGATTCTCCAATTGCCCGTTTATATCCTGCTTTAAATCAAAATAAAGCTCGTATCCTTTGTTGGTTTTCGCTCTCGCCTCATGAATATCGCCGTCAAAATATGTAAACGAGATAACTTCAAAAGAGGTATTTTCGCCCACAGCTCCAAATATTTTTATCAAATCCGCTATTTCTTCGGCATCCATTACTTTCGGTTTGCCCGTTTCAGCTTTAATTTCCCTATTATTTCCGTCATAAATTATCGGGTAATTCCTATTGACGCGGGAAGGTTCAACTTCATATTTGACATTCCCTTCAATATCCAAGTAATAATATTTATTATTTGTTATCCAAGTTAAACTTGAAATCCGCTCTTTTATATAGATATCAAGGGAATTCAAACCTGAACCGGAAACTTTAACTTCGTCTGTTAAAAATTTGGACTCTACCTCATTTTTCAGCTTCTCCTTATCAAATAAAAACAGCCTATCTTTGGAAAAAATAAGAAATCCTCGTTCCTTCATTTGCCTAAGCGCCATGTCAACAACCTCCTGCTCTTCAACATACTCTAATTTATTCACGAAAATATTATTTATCCGGAAATAAGGGGAATAAAAAACAAGATAACTCCAATAAAAAATCAATATAAAAAAAATAACAGCCAAAACAAAAGCCTTATTTACCCTGATTTCTTTCTTCGGATAATAAGGATTTTTATAATTTTCTCTTATAATATCCTGCCTCATGGCGTAGAGACGAAGCACTGCTCCGTCTTTTTTATATTTACAGACGGGGCAATGCCCCGTCTCTACATCTAAAGCACTTTCTTAACTTTTACATACCGCCCTTTTCTTTCCGGAACCTCTTCTAAAATATCATTTGATGCCTTTTCCTCGCATCCTTCTATTATATCTTCTCTCATAATGCTCTCGCCAGTATTGGAATTAATAAAAGCCCCGACATTTTCAGTATCCACTTCTTTTAGCTGCTCAAAATAATCAAGAATAGAGGAGAACTGTTTTTCATATTTTTGTTTCTCCTCCTCGCTTAATTTAATTCGAGCAAGTTTTGCGATCTCTTCGATTTTAGTTTTATTGATAGACATAAATTAAGCCTTCGGCACATATCGCAACAGATCCCTTGCGAGGGTGCCATAGTCCTCAAATCTGAAGAATGCCCGCCCGACTGAACGACAACAGCCTGAACTCAAGACATGATGAAACGAAAATCAGTCGTTCGGGCGGGAAGATTTGAGGCTGTGGCACCCTACTTGCTTGCCGAAAACTTTAAAAGTCGTTGTTAATTTTCACAAAGCAATTTCCGGTTCAACAGTCCCGCAGAAATTGCGGGAACTATTGAACCGTCGCGCTAAATAAGGCTTATTATAGCCAAAATATTCAAATTCCTGTACAATAAAATAAGCTACGCGCATAACGCAACGGGTACTCGCGTCATCCCGAGGAGCGAAGCGACGAGGGATCCCCTGAATCAGTGCGCTATACCTTGTCCATCTCTCGCGCCAGGGGATTCCTCGTCCCGCCATAACACCAAAATTTTTGGTGTCATGGTCCGCAAGCGGGACTCGGAATGACGCCACTTAATTCTTAATTCTTAATTCTTCTATCTTTCCCATTGCCTCCTCATTTTCCGGATTTAAATCCGCCACGCGCCGATGTAGACTGGCGGCTTTTTCGCTCTCTCCCATTTTTTCATAAACGGCTCCCAAAGTATATAAGGCATTTGAATAATTAGGGCTGCTTTTTATGGCTTTTTCTAAAATATCGGCGGCTTTTTCCAATTGACTGCTATTGAAATATAATCTTCCCAATTCAAACATAGCCTCTATATCCATATTATCCGCTTCCTCAAGCTCTCCGATAGCCTTTCCTGAATCGCCTTTCGCCTCCAACGCTTTCGACAAATAAATCCTTGCCTCTTCTCCATCTAAGCATAACATATCGTTATTGTCAAAACTGAATAATTCATCTTGCCTGCAACTATCAATAACTTGATTAAAATAATCTATAGCTTTGTCAACTTTTGCAATATCAACCCCGTCCTCCATGCCTTCAAAGAGATAAGCTTTGCCAAGTTCCAAAATAAATCGAGTGTTTCCGGGCTCAAATTCTATCGCGCGCTCAAAACTTTTTATAGCCCAAACGCTTGCTCCTTTTTTAACAAACGGCATAACAGCCATATATAAATCGCCCTGCGATTCCCAAGCTGACGCTGAATATGGATGCTTTAAAGCATTCTTCTTTACTGCTTCTATGCCTCGAACCGATTCTTCTTTCATAATGCCTAAATCCTTTGAGTCTTTTTTTGATTCTTCTTTAATTTTATCAAGAGAAATTTTCGCCAAAGCGCTGTGGTATGTTTCATTATACGGATTCAATCTTGCCGCTTTCTCAATATTATCCCGTGCGCTAATCCCCGCATCAAGATACTTCCTATAATTAATTTCAGCCAACCTGTATCTGACGGCGATAATTCCCAACACCCCTGCTCCGATGACAAAAACCGCTAATGTGATTTCAAAAATGAAGAAAAAACTGCGGCCATGATAATTTTCCCGAGTAAAACACAACTCGCCGGGATTCGGAGGGAAAATAGTTTTTAGAAAAAGCATCATTAAAGCCAAGAAAATCCAAAACAGAAAAGAAACAGTTATGTTATTTATGATAAAAAGCTGCAATAAAACCAAAGGTAAGAACGGAGCAATTACAAAATATGCGGGTTTTGCGGCAGGATTTTTCTCCAGGAAATTTAGAATATATAATATTAAAGCAAATAAAATTACGATTAAGCCTAAATATGAACTTAATCCCAAAAGGCCGGCATTTGACACAATATCAAATAGATAACTGAATGACCGATTAAATCTAAACCATTTGCTTTCCCCGTCGAATTCCGCCGCTTGAATACACAAGGAACTCGGTTGTTCCTTGCTCAATATTCCTTTTGTATTCTTTGAAAAATTATATGGGAAAGTAGCCTGCCCCGAACCTAAAAACCAGTTATCCTTGAAAGATGCCGCCGCGATATTCAGCGATTCTTTGAACCCAAGCTCCTTTTGGGGGAATCTAAAAATAACAGCGCTTTCTTTAAACTTTCCAATGGTTAAAGATTCGGCGAACTTTGCCGTATCAGTAAAGCTCAAAAAAATGGAAAGGATTATAACGGCAAGATAAAGCCCCGGAATGGCGAACGCGCTTCTATTCAATCCTCTATGCTTAAAATATGAGCCTGCCAAGGCGGCAATAATCAAGATAATCCAACCTGACATGCTGTCCATCAAAATCAAAAGCGCAAGATAAAGAAGGAGCAAGAAAAAAAGAAATCCTTTTACAAATCTGTTTTTAATATCCAAAAAAATTATCCCTGAACAGCATACCGCGCATGAAATTAGAGAATACCCCAATATTCCCGCGGTATTCATTTTAATGCCGCCGGCTATATCAACGCCCATAATTTTTGAAGGCAAGAAAAAAAGAGCGGCAAATATAAAGACAGCAAATAAAAAAGAAGAAGAAAAAAAAGCTATTAAAATATTTCTTAAATGCTTGTTTGGCATAAATTAAGCTGCGCGCATAACCTTTCTACCGAGCTTCAACCTGTCGCTCGCGAGTCCAGTCGGTCGCGACCGACACGGGACGAGTGACGGATTTCAGCTCGGGTCAGGGTACTTTAGGGCTTGAGTAAA
>Ga0154643_1014_pt2 | contig 10994 bp, 16 predicted proteins | sample Rifle2008BG13ft_FD_116072 | JGI IMG/M metagenome (GOLD analysis project Ga0154643, IMG submission 116072) | Candidatus Falkowbacteria bacterium RBG_13_39_14
TCAAAGGATATCTTAGCGTTTTCTTTTTCTCTTTTATTGTTTCTTTCATTCCGTCCTCATAATGGGCTTTCAGCACAAATGGAACATATCCAAGAGCCGTAAAATCGCTCACGCCGAATCTTTCTTTTCCAGTTTTATTCCAATCGGAGACTTCTATCGTCGGACACATAACATACGCTCCAGCGCTTGTTCCTATAAATACTTTACCTTCGGTTATAAACTTTTTTAAAATCTCGTCAAAGCTTGTTTCTCTTATCGCTTTTAAAAGATAAAAGGTATTTCCGCCTTCAATATGGATTATATTTTTATCACTGAAAAAATTTCTTAATTGATTTTTTGTTTTTTCCTCAATATCTATCTCCTCGAATTTATACCCATGTTCCCGAATAGTATTTTTAATATCAGAAAAAAAAGAGGGCATGCGCGCAACTTTGGAAGCGGTGGTCACATAGCCGATTTTCATTTGCTCTTTTGGAATAAATGTTAAATCATAACCGCATTTCAAAAGAAAGCTTAGATCCGAGGCAAGTATTAGTTTCATATTTAGACGGTAACACTATTTTAGGTTATTGTAAATTAAATAAAACTCGCCCCCCCTCTTTAATAAGCGAGATTGACGGAAGGCCTCCTCCTTGCCAAAAAATCTTTATCTTAAAATAAAATTAAATAGATAACCTGTAAAAATTATGCTAAAAAAGAATAAATACCCCGCCCGCTTGCGGCAGGGGTCCCAAATTTATTTCTCTCTATAGCTTAATCTTATTTTTTGAAATATCTCCTTCCGTATTCTCTTGATCCTCTCCCGTTTCGCCTCTTTCCTCTTCCATGGCGGACGCCGCTTCTCATTTCTGAATAGCCTAACTGTTCATCGGTCATGCTTATATCGATTTTTCCGCCCCTAAAACTTTTCCCCTGCAAGTATTGCGCAAGCCTTTCGGCGCATTGTCTCTCAACCGAAAAAATAGTGCATTCCCGCATCAAATTTATCCGTCCGATTCTGATATATTTTAAATTTTTGTCGGAATTAAATAACGCAAAAAGGCCTTTTATGTCAAATCCATGTCTCCTGCCGAAATTGATTTTTAAATTGGCGTTGTCTCCGGTTTCTTTTTTTGCGCGAAAATCCCTGACTTCGCAGTTCAAATCTCCGGTATTTCCGCATTCATCCAACAGCGGATTAAATTTATGCGCGATAAAATGTTTTATTAAGTCTTCTTTTTTAATCTTCTTAAATTTTTCAGCGGCTTTTTTAAAATATTCCTCGTCGCCGAACTTTTCCATATCTGCGGTCACTACCTCTTCAAGGAAAATTTCAATCTGCTTTTTGCAGATATCTTTTCCGCTTGGGATATTTTTGCGCTCAATTTTTTTCCCGATAATATATTCTATTTCTCTAATCGCTCTAATATCTCTCTGGCCGACAATAGAGATGGCGACTCCGCTATTTTGAGCTCTGCCGGTTCTGCCGCTTCGGTGGGTATAAGCCTCGTTTTGATCCGGGAGATTATAATTTATAACATGGCTTAAATTATTCACATCTATTCCTCTTGCCGCAACATCAGTCGCGACAAGCAACTTTATTTGTTTTCGCTTAAACCTGTCCATTATTTTCGTGCGCGCGCTCTGGGTAATATCCCCGTGCAGAGCTTCCGCGTCATAACGCGCATCCCGGAGCCTATCGGAAATTTCTTGAGTTTCTCTTTTAGTGCGGCAAAAAAGTATCCCGTACACTCCGGGCAAATAATCCAAAATTCTTTTTAACGCCTCAAATCGGTCTTTTATATGAACGACATAGTACTCATGGGATACATTATCAGCTCCCGCATTTTTTTCTCCTATGCTTATTTCCCACGCGTCTTTCATATATCTTGAGGAAATGGAATGAACGCTCCCTGACATAGTCGCCGAAAAAAGCAAAGTTTGCCTTGAGCTCGGAGTTTCTCCCAAAATAACATCCATGTCATCTTTAAATCCCATCTTTAGCATCTCGTCAGCCTCGTCTAAAACCACCCATCTAACAGTTTTGAGGCATAAAAATTTTCTTCTTATCAAATCATGAACGCGCCCCGGGGTCCCCACAATTATATCTGTCCCTCTTCTTAACGCGCTTATCTGTACATCCATTCTTTCTCCGCCGTAAACCGGAGTAACCGAAACGCCTTTCGAATGTTTGGCGAATTTCCTTATGTCTTGCGAAATCTGGAGGCATAATTCCCTTGTCGGACAAAGAGCTATCGCCTGCAATTCTTTATTATCCGCTTTTATCTGGTTTAAAATCGGTAAACTAAAAGCAGCCGTCTTGCCCGTTCCGGTTTGGGCTAAAGCGATTAAATCTTTTTTTTCTTTTAATAGGAATGGAATGGCCTGTTCCTGAATAGCCGTAGGCTCTGTGAAGCCTAAATCATCAAGACTCCTCATTATTTCAGAATTCAAGCCGAGTTCTTTGAATGTTGCCATAAATTAGGTAAACATATATTCTGCGATCCGTATCGCTATCATTAGAAATAACTGAATTAGAATAATATCACGATTTGAAATTTTTGTCAAAAATAAGTCTTCTCCCTTAAACTTATGCCAGTCATCAGTTCAAGACAAAAAGAGATTTTAGCATACATAAAAGAGTGTTTGAATAAATACGGATTTTCTCTAACTTGCGAAGAAATATAGGAAAAATTCAATCTTTCGGCGACTTCCACCGTACATGAACACATCACGGGTTTGGTTAATAAAGGTTTTTTGGAAAGGGACGAGAAGACCGTCCGAGGTTTGAGTTTGCCTGAGAAAATAAAAACTTATATAAAAATTCCGTTGGTCGGAACAATAACGGCGGGCATGCCGATTGAAGCTGTGGAAAACCCCGGCGAATCAATAAAAGTCGCCATGGAGCCGACATTGCGCGGGGTTTTATACGCTCTTAAAGTTGCGGGGGATTCAATGATCAACGAAGGAATTTTTGACGGCGATATTGTAATCGCGAAAAAACAGGAAACCGCGAATAATGGCGATACGGTGGTGGCGATCATTGACGACAACGAAGCGACGCTAAAAAAGTTTTATAAAGAATCCGATAAAATAAGACTGCAACCGGCAAACCCCGCTTATAAGCCGTTTTATAGAAGAAATGTTGAGATAAGAGGGGTGGTTATAAAAATAATACGAAATTTAAAATAATATCGCCTTATTTCAACATTTTAACGGCGAAAATCCTATGACCGAAGAAAACAATTTTTCTATTCTAAAACATAAACTTGAAAATATTTATTCCGATTTTGAAAACGAGACCAGAAATTTCAGACTTTTTAGCATTATCCGCGAATATATCAAAACAATCCTTAAAGAACTAAAGGGGTCATACAGAATAATGCCATAGCAAACAATTTGAAAAAATTTGACGGCGCCATTGTCCCTCGCCTTTTATTTTATTTTGCTATATCTGCAATCAAAGATATTTTAAGATTTTTCTTGAAAGAATATTGTTTTTAGATTTGAAACAAGGTTTTTATTAGATTCTATTTTTTAACCAAACACCTTATCTATATCTCTAAGAATTTTTTCTGTATTTTTAGGATCCAAAATTCTCTTTGATATAGAAATGCCGTCAATATTACTCTTCTTACAATCGTTTAAAAGATTTTTATATTCCTCTTCAGAATATTTAGCGCTATCAGCAATAAGCAAAGGTATTGGGCATATTTTCTTTATATCATTAAAATTTATCGGTTGATCCGGATGCCTCACTTCTACAATATCTGCTCCAAGCTCATAGCCAACTCTAGCAGCCCACTTAACTGAATTTAAACTAGTGTCTTCTTTAAAAATATTATATTTATAATCAGCAACATACATCATAACATATAATAACAGTCCTTGTTCATCAGCTTCCCTTGATACCTTTCCTAACATTTTCAACATTTCTCCCTCATTATCATTACCTAAATAAACCAACATTGATACACCAACAGCTCCTAATTCCTTGGCTTCTGAGACTGACCCCGCCAACACTTTATTTATCGGATTTCCTAAACCAGTCAAAGCAGAAATATGTAAAAAATATGGGATTTTACTTTCTTTAAATAATTGATAATTATCTTTAATAAGCCCTTTATGCAAAAGGATGCCATTTATATTACCTTTTAGTATTTTGGGTAAAACTTCATTTAAAGATTCCAATTCAATAATTGGGCCTTTATATACTCCGTAATCAATGGGAACAACAATGATTTTATTACTTTTGTTTGTTATTTTTTTTAAAATATCTTTTTTATCATTCATAAAATTTATTTTTTTAAATCTTTTATTAATTTTATCACCCTATGACTAAAAATTCAATCAATAAAAAAAATTATTTAAAAAGGGAATATTATTAACAATATTCCCTTGATATTTCTCTGATATTCTTTCAATATTTTTTACAAAGCCATTTAACCTCCTGAGCCCCGATGTATTTTTTAAAATACCTTAGATATGTTTCAAATTTCAACTTAGAATTTTTATTCCATTGAAAATTTTCTTCCATCCAAAGTCCTTTTATCTCTAAAACTCTATTTACATTATTTAACATAGGTTCTATTCGTCCAATAAAATCTAAGCCATATAAAATCGGCAAAACATAATGACCATATTTCCTGTTCTTGTCTGGAGTGTAAGCTTCAAATTTATAGGTGAAACCAAAAATATCTTTTATCATTTCCCTGTCCCATAATAAATTATCAAGTGGCGGCAGAAAAGACATTTTTTTACTAAAACTAATCTTATGAATATTATTCAATAATTTTAAATCATCACTATTGATAACATATGCTTGGTCGGTGTCCTTAATCTTTATTTTATAAACCTTCTCTTCTTTAATTAACTCATTCAAAAGCGGGGTTATTTCTCTGCTAATTCCTACGCCCAACCAACCTGTCCCAACTGCTGGGCATGGTAATACTCCGACACTCTTTATTCTTCTAACAATTTGTTCTTTATTTATTTCCGTATTCTCATTCCAGTTAAAATCATCTCCGTATACTTTGCTCGCTAAATCATAATATTTTATACCATTTTTTCTATGAGAGACTACAATATCACCGTTTTTCCATAATACATCTAAAGCCTTTTTCCCTGTTTTATCCTTTATATCAGCAGAACAAACAGGTCCATTCTTCTTCGTGAAACAAAAAATTTCGTTTAGCTCTTTCTTGTATTTTTTCTTAAACGATGATAATTTTCTTATTCTAGATGCAGTAAATCTTCCCCTGCATACAGGCAAATCTTCCACTGGAATCATACATAATTCTTTATCCCATGTTTCTACCCCCTTTCTGTCTTCATAAATCCATTGATAGTAACTTGAAGGAAAGATCCCCTTAACCCTTGCCTGCAAGAAAATATCAATATTTCTTCCACAAGGATTTTGAGGGTCATATTGTACCGCTCTTAAACTACTCATCACAACTTCTATGCCCGAAATTTCACTAATTTCCCTGGGATTAAGAAGAAATTGTTTTTGTAATAAAAATTTTTTCAAATCTTTTTGAAAAAATAAATAGGGAACTTGGGAGAGCCTAAATATTCCTAAATAAAGGTATACTGCGACAAGTTGAAGAGACAAGAAGCAGTAAAAGATATATAGGCAGTCGGACTGTCTCATAGTAGTGATGAAGCGGGGTAATGCCTGTGAAGCGAAGGGGACGGCGAGGAAGCTGTGTAATATAAGGGCACTTATACCAATCACAGAATTGGATATGTAAGTTAACAAGATTATATTATAAATCATAATGAAAATTATGAGGAGGCATCCTTGAAGAGCCGTGTGCGGGAAAACTGCAAGCACGGTTCTGTGAGGGGGCGGGTGACTCCTGAAAGAGTTACCCGCTCTACTCGACAAATAGTAAATAAATTCTGTTGTAGAGACGGGGCAGTGCCCCGTCTAATGTTCTACTATGCGAGGTTTTTAAACCGCGCATTATGAATTTATATATTTGACCGACAGGGTTTTAAAACCCTATCGGGGAGAGGATTTTTATTAAAATGGCCATGTATAAATACCCGACCTAACATGAGGGTCAGTGAACAATTACACTTTTTTAGATAGACGCCAACAAAGTTATTTGATATATAGCCTTACTAAAAGTTTGTGGTTCAGTATATTCAAAGCGACATATGATATACGAGAACACTTCGGATCATACAAAATATGACCGCATTGGTTGAGACGGTTCAATAGTTCCCGCAATTTCTGCGGGACTGTTGAACCGGAATGTGCTTTGTGAATATTAAAAGAAGTTAGCGTTTTTTCTGCAAGCATACAGGGTTCAATAGCCCATAAAGGGACTATTGAACCCTCACATCCGTGCATATATCAATAATACTCCTTATGGCAAAATTCTGTATGAGCCAACCTCACCTGTCCTCTCCTTCTAAAGGAGAGGAACGGCTCATACGCAATTTGTGTGGAGTGTGTCATTCCGACCGAATGAGGAAGCCCCGCAGCTGATGCGGGGCTGACGAATGAGCGGAGGAATCCCTTTTAATGGCAGATAATCAGGTTCATTAAAGGGATTCCCGCTCGAACGCCGTCAGGCGGGCAGGTCTCCACTCACTCCCCGCCAAACTTTTTGCTCCGCAAAAACTTCGGCGGGTCGTTCGGTCGAAGCTTGTCCTGAGCGAAGTCGAATGGATGACAAAAGAATTCCACACAAATTGCGTATGAGATAGAGGAACTAAGCGACTAATTCAATTTTTATAAAATCCTGTTTAGTTTAGCGAATTAGTATAGATGCAATTATTCAACTTCCGCGCGATATTTTCTTTGGCACAACGGCAGAAACTTGTATTGTTGTTTTGAAAAAAAGTAAAAAAGATAATAAGACCTTTTTTATAGACGCTTCCAAAGAATTTGTGCGAGGCGGGAATAAAAACAAATTAAGCGAAGAGAACCGCAAGAAAATACTTGATACTTTTATTGCTCGCGAAGATATCGAATATTTTGCAAAATTAGTTGATAATAAAATCATTGCTGAAAATGACTATTATATTGCGGCGTCGAGTTATGTGGTGGCGGAAGATATTCGCGAGGTGATTAATATAAAAGAGCTTAACGGGAAAATTGCTAAAATCGTCGCGAGACAAAACGAACTCCGCGCGGCGATTGATGCAATCGTGGCGGATATTGAGAGAGAATAATTTTTTTTAAAAATAAAAATATGGGAGACAAAATAATTAGCCCGGAAGATTTTATAAAATTTTTTGAAGAGACTTCAGGAGTACGGTTTATTGATGCTGATACCGGCAAATCTGCGCTGGAAATTCTTGCTAATAATAAAAAAGAAGAGAAATCAGATTATGATTTATGGCTTGAGCAACAAGACGAAAGTGTTAAAATAGAACACGAAATGGGGGCTATTTAATAAGTTAAATACCGAACCAAAACTCTTTTATCGATAGAAAAAGGATTATTTGGAAGCGATTACCCATTATTTAATAACTCAAAAAGAATGGAATAGAATGGTAAATTCAACTACTCGAAAAATTCGAGTAGTTCAAATGATTATACTTGCAAAACACAATGCAAGTAAAAATAAAAATCCTTTATTTAAGCCAAAAAAACAACATTTTATTTGCAAGCGTAAATGTGATTAAAAACAGAATCCTTTATTTAAGCCATAAAATAGGCATTTTATTTGCAAAACAAATCGCATTACACCGCTTATGGTATTAGGTGATGCCGGAAGCTTGAGCCGCGAAAAAGCGTTTGATAAAGCTGGATTGGAATATAAAAAATATCAGGAAAATACTTTGAGCGAGGTGGAGAAGGTTTTTTTGGAGAGTGTTAAGGGGTTGGATAGGAAAATTAAAAATAATTCTAAAAAATAATTACCTATCAATCAAATATTGTCGCAATAAAATGAGATTAGAACGGCGATTGATGAGATTGTGGGGGGTATTAAAGGGAATAACTAAAAATATGAGTGTATCAACCAAATTCCAAAATTTTTGTTCAAATATCCGTATCACTTCAAGTGTTGCTGGTGATATTTCGTACCGCTACAAAAGGATAACTAAGCAGTTAAATAAAGATTTTTGGGATACGGAATCTGATACTTCTTATAGTTTTTATGTTGGATCTTATGGTAGAGATACCGATACTATGTTAGTGATATAGATATTTTGTTTCAGGTTCCTTATTCTGTCTATGAAAGAATAAGTGAGCATTCTGGAAATGGACAATCAGCATTATTGCAAGAAATAAAAAAATCTATCCAGAATACATATAAAACATCAGATTCTCATGGAGATGGGCAAGTAGTTGCTGTTGATTTTACAGATGGTATAAATTTTGAAATTGTTCCAGGAGTGTTGTTAAAAGACGATAAGGACTTTTGGTATCCTGATACAAATAATGGAGGTACTTGGAAAACAACAAACCCAAAACCAGAAATTGAAGAAATACGAAAAACAAATGAAACGCTCAATGGGAATTTGAAAAATTTATGCAGAATGGCAAGAGCTTGGAAAATGGGATGTACCGATGGGAGGTTTACTGATAGATACTCTTGCATGCCAATTCTTAAAAAAATGGCCTCATCGAAATGATTCATACGCTTACTACGATTGGATGACTAGAGATTTTTTTGAATACCTTAAAAATCAAGATGAGGGCAAAACCTATTGGCTTGCAGTTGGTAGTGGTCAATATGTTTATAAAAAAGGAGATTTTCAATATAAAGCTCTTCGTTGTTTCAATATAGCAAAAGAGGCAATTGATTACGAAGTGCGAGAAATGCCTTATTCGGCGGATGGAAACTGGAAAGAAATTTATTGGACTAAATTTTAAAAAATATGGAAAAAAATAATTTATCAATAATAAGACAACAATTTGCTCAGTGCGTATTTAATCACAAAATACACGAAAAAGCATCTGATCGTTTGGATGATTTGCAAAGCAAAGTGAAATGGATGAACATAATTATTTTAGCTTTTGTTATTGTATTTCTTGTTTTTCAATTAAAGTATCCAGACAATTTTATATTTGGTGGTATTTCAATCGCTATAACAATTTTTGAGACACTGTTTCTATTTGTTCAAAAAGAATTTTCAATTGATGATAAGGCTAAAGAGCATAAAAAAATTGCATTGCAATATTTAGGGCTTAGAGATAAGTATAGTGGTATTACTTAAAATTGCACCCAAATAAATTTTCTAATTTAAGCTGAAATTAGTTTTAAATAAAGCATTTTTTAACTTTATGTAAAAAGGCGGGATTTTAAGTGCTACCACTATATAAAAATTTTGTTGTGGATATTATGAATAACATAGAAAAAGAAAAAATTATATCAAAAAGAGACTTGCTACAAGAGCAGTATCAAATTATAAGTAGTTTATCTCCGCAAACTAAATATGAAGATTATACTAAAACACAAATACATTTATTAGGCAAAACTAATACTGACGAAGAATTTACTTGGTCAGATGCGGAAATAAATCGCTTCTTGCCAAAAGATTTACATATCTAAGGAGCTTATTATGACCGAACCACAATCAAAAATCGAAAAACTAATTTTTTAACTCTGCCCGAATGGGGTGGAGTTTAAGAAGTTGGGTGAAGTTTGTGAGATAGTAGACAATAAAAGGAAACCAGTAAAATCAGGATTGCGTATTGCTGGGGCAATTCCATATTATGGCGCAAACAACAGACAAGACCATGTTGATGGCTTTACTCATGATGGCGAATATGTACTACTTGCAGAAGGTGGCTCAGCAGATTTAGAAAATTATTCAGTTCAATATGCTACTGGAAAATTTTGGGCAAATAATCATGTCCATGTTATTAGAGGGCTTGATGAAGTTTTGAATAGATTTTTATTTCACTGGTTTAGAAATATGAATTTTGTTCCTTTTTTATCAGGAGGAACACGCGCAAAACTGACCAAAGCAAAAATGCTTGAAATTAAAATCCCCCTCCCGCCCCTCACAATTCAAGAAGAAATTGTAAAAATTCTTGATAGTTTTACAGAACTAGAAGCAGAGTTGGAAGCAGAGATAGAAGCAGAGCTGGAAGCAAGGAAGAAGCAATATGAATATTACCGAGGTAAACTGTTGGATTTTTCTCTAAAAAGGGCTTAAAATACCCCGTAGAGTGCCTATTGACAAAAAAGCACCCCACGGGTAAAGTAGTCGTATGAAGGTATTCTTATCAAATCAAGGGAATCTACGCAATTTTAAGGGATTTGTTGAGTCTCTTGTTTTGTCATCTCCCGATACATTGGAGATAACTACACATAATAAGTGGGTAACGGTGCATCCTGCCAATCTTGTCTTGGCTGCCGCGCTGGCTATTCAAGTAGGAAAGGAGAAAGCGGAAATAATCGGAAAAGTTCCTGATACTGGTCGGTATTTGGATCGTATGGGACTGTATGGATTGACCAAAACCCCGTCACCATTCGTGTACCGCAAAAAAGAAGAATCGGGGCGTTTTGTTCCAATAAAGATTATCAAAACTGCCGACGACCAATCCCGCTTTATTACCGATATGATACCTCTTTTGCATTTGTCGGAAAAAAACGCTACGGTAGTAAAATATATCGTAGGCGAACTCGTACGAAATGTATTAGAGCATGCATTTGCGAAGAATGGAGCGGTCGTAGCCGCCCAGTATTATAAAAAAACCAATCGGGTGAGTATTGGTATTTGCGATACCGGCATAGGCATATGGAAAAGTTTGCAAACTCATTGGCACCCAAGAACCGATATTGATGCGATTAAGCTGGCAATTACTCCGGGCATTACCGGTACTACTCGTCGGGAGGGCGGCACTGCCGAGAATGCCGGCGCCGGATTGTTTTTTATTAAATCCATTGCTAAAATTACGCGTAATTATTTTGTTATATACAGCGGCAGTGGTGAATATACCTTGCTCAAGCACAAGAAACGCATCAAGCGCGCACCTCGGTTGTATGCTGATCCGAATCGCGATCCGCACGGCGAAATTGCTGCTGCGCCGAGTTTTCCAG
>Ga0154643_1027_pt2 | contig 10674 bp, 9 predicted proteins | sample Rifle2008BG13ft_FD_116072 | JGI IMG/M metagenome (GOLD analysis project Ga0154643, IMG submission 116072) | Candidatus Falkowbacteria bacterium RBG_13_39_14
GGCAAGAAAGATACTGTTATCCCCTAATAAAAAAGATACGCAATATAGGGTTAGCAATGTCATTCCGACCGCTCAAAAATATTTATTTCGTTTTACTGCATAAATATTTTATCACTCGGTCGGAATGACAAAAACCTTCCACCTAAATTATGTATGTCCCAATATAATAATTATTATATTTAAAACTATGTCTAAACTAATATCAACAAATCCTGCGAAAAATTATGAAATTGTCGGAGAAGTGGAAATTTCCGCAGATGAGGATATAAAACGAAAAGTAGCGCTTGCTAATGTCGCAAAAAAGAAATGGAAAGAAATGGGAATTGAAAAAAGAATTGAACTTTTAACTCCCATCTGCGAAGAATTTAAAGTTAGAGCATCCGAAATAGCTGAGATAATCACAAAAGAAATGGGAAAGCCCATTAAAGAAAGCTTGGGAGAAGTCAACGGCGATGTCGGGGAATTCGATTGGTATTTGAAACATATTCCCGAAGCCTTAAAAGATGAGATTACCTTTCAAGACAAAAAAACATTGCATAAAATAGTCTACGAACCGTATGGCGCAGCCGCGGTTATAAGTCCATGGAATTTTCCTTTCGGAGTGGCGATTTCCGTAATTGCCTCCAATTTAATCGCTGGAAATGTTGTTGTTTTTAAAATTTCAGAAGAATGTCCGTTAACAGGTAAATTAATGGAAGAAATTATTAATAATCATGGCTTGCCTCCAGGAGTTTTTTCTGAAGTCTATGGCGCGGGAGATGTTGGAGAAAAATTAGCGAAAAGCGATATTGATTTGATTTGCTTTACAGGAAGCACTCGTACAGGACAGTCTTTGTATAAAATCGCGGCGGATAAATTTATAAAAGCGATTTTGGAAATGGGAGGTTCTAATCCATGCATTATATTTGAAGACGCAGATCTGGATAAAGCTATTCCAATAATTTACAAGGGGAGATTTTCAAATTGCGGGCAAGTTTGCGTTTCCATTAAACGACTTATCGTCCATGAATCAATATTTGAGGAAACAATTAAGAGGTTGGAAAATTTAATAAAAATTAAAAGGATCGGAGATCCAATGAATCAAGACGCTGATATGGGGAGTCTCGCGGCGAAAAGGCAGTTGCTTTTACTTCAGGAACAGGTCAAGGATGCCATAGATAAAGGCGCTAAAATTATTAGAGGAAAAGAAATTAGCGAGGATTTAAAAGGAGCTTATTATCCGCAAACAATTCTTACCGATATTTCTCAAGAAATGAGAGTTTGGAAAGAGGAGGTTTTTGGACCTGTTCTTTCAGTGATAAAATTTAGGACTGAAGAGGAAGCAATCGCATTGGCAAACGATACTATCTACGGACTTGGAAGCAGAGTTTTTTCAGGAAATATAGAGAGGGCGGAAAGAGTCGCATCGCAAATTCAGGCGGGAACAGTGGAAATAAACGAAGGCAACCGTTGGCATCCGTTTAATCCATTCGGAGGATATAAAAAATCAGGCATGGGAAGGCAGCAAGGAACTTTAGGTTTTCGCGAACTTTGCCAAGTTAAAGTAGTCTCGATAGGATAAATTAAAAACACGAAATCTGACGCACCCTTTAATCTCGGATTTTCAACAGTTGAAATATCCCATTTAAAACCCGGAATATATGTTTGCATGAACGGCAGATTATTCGATCCTGATGAGATAGCGAAACTCATAAGTCAAGGAAGATTTGTGTCTATTTTTAGCGATAAATAGTGGGATTGACTGAATTTGATATAATTCAGTCAGTATATTGACGGAATTTTTACTTGACAAAATGACGGAATTTTATATGTTTATACCCCGCGAACATCTCGAAAATTTAAAAAAAATGGTGGAGCCGAACAAAGTGGTTTCTATTTTCGGGTCTCGGAGAGTCGGAAAAACAACTCTTATTAAGGAATATTTAAGAAATGTTCGAGAAAAAGTTTTATTTGTTACTGGAGATGATATAGATGTTCAAAAATCATTAAGCAGCCAATCGGCAGTAAAATTAAAAAATTTTCTTGGCGATGCAAGGTTTTTGGTTATTGACGAAGCGCAAATGATTCCTAATATCGGCATAAATTTAAAACTTATTGTTGACAGTATTGAAGGAACAAAAATTATTACTGCAGGGTCGTCCTCATTTGATCTTAATAAAAAAATCGGCGAGCCTCTAACAGGCAGGAAAAAAACATTAACTCTTTTCCCTTTGGCGCAAATTGAGCTTGGAAAAATAGAGCAAGGGAGCGAAACAGCGGCTAATTTGGAGAGCCGTTTGGTTTACGGATCTTATCCGCAAGTTGTTATCGCAGAAGGCAATGATAAGAAAAGAGAAATTCTTAACGAGATTATATCCTCTTTTCTAATCAAAGATATTTTAGAGCTTGAAAATATTCGTAATTCAAAAAAAGTAAGGCAGCTTCTGGAGTTATTGGCGTGGCAGGCCGGAAGCGAAGTTTCAGTAACGGAATTGGGCAATAAATTGGATTTAAGCAAAAACACGGTGGAAAAGTATCTTGATTTGCTTGAGCAGGTTTTCGTGATTTTAAATATAAGGGGATTCAGCAGGAATCTTAGAAAGGAAGTTACAAAGACATCGAAATATTATTTTTATGACAACGGCATTAGAAACGGTTTGCTAAATAGTTTTAATACGCTTGGATTGAGGGATGATATCGGGAGGATCTGGGAAAATTATATTATAGCCGAAAGGCTAAAGAAACAGGAATATAAAAGAATTTTTTCGAATAATTATTTTTGGAGGACTTACGACAGAAAGGAGATAGATTGGATCGAAGAAAGGGAAGGGAAGCTTTTCGGGTATGAAATTAAATGGTCTAATAAGAAGAAGGCTGTCGCGCCGCGGGATTGGATTGAAGCATACAATAACGCCGAATTTAATGTTATAAATAAAGAAAACTATTTGGATTTTATATGTTAAAACTATTTCTTGCCTCAAAAGCGAACGAGGTTTTGGATAAATTCGCAAGGGATTGTCTGAAAAATCGTAACTACTCAGGCAGTCCGTCAGTGCCAGGCACTTAACAACCACATTTCAGCGAAAAAATTATGTTTTTAGCAAAAAATTAGTTTTACCGGATTGACTTTATCCGTTTAGTGCCTGGCACTGACATTGCTTTTTTCAGAGCGCCTGAGCAGTTACAAAACTATCGTAAATCAAGGCACTATCAGATATCCAAGGTGGATAAAAGTTTAACTAATTTATACTTTTGCGTTATTTTTTTAGATAGACTTTTAGATAAACTTTTAGATAAACTGGATAAATAAATTCTCATTAGTAAGCATTAAAAGTAAGAATCTCGCAGAGTACAAAATATTATGACAAAATCCAACAAATACAATTTAGTCGCCGAAAGCGCGCAAAGCACGGTTGTCGCCGAGTATGCGCCTGACGCAAAAAGAGCGGCGCGTTATCAAAGCGAAGCCGATCTTGAGCGCGCGGCCCGACTCTAAAGCCGTTGGAAAAATTGGATTAACAAAATCTTCATAAACTTAGCTTTCGGTTCAAAGACTCGCCTAAATTTGCCGAACAAAATTTAAGCGAAACTACTGGACCGCCTTTTCTATATGCAAGGATTTGTCGCAAACCTAGATCAAACAACAAAAGAAAACATTTATTTCCGTAAAGTTCTTTATACCGCTCGCCATAGCCAATTAGTCGTAATGAGCTTAAAACCCGGCGAAGACATCGGAGAAGAGGTTCATGAGCTTGACCAGTTTATTAAAATTGAGCAAGGAAAAGGTAAAGCGGTTTTGGACGGAAAAGAACATGAAATTGAAGATGGCGCCGGCGTAGTTATTCCGGCCGGAACTCGCCACAACATTATAAACAACTCCGAAGTCGAGATGAAGCTTTATACCGTTTATTCTCCGCCGGAACATAAAGACGGCACAATCCATCCGTTAAAAGCTGATGTTGCCGAAGAGCATTTCGACGGAAAAACAACGGAATAATAACTATTATAAAAACAGCTTGAGGACATATGGGGCAGGCTGTTTTTTTATTTAACGGGGCATAATCTCCGGGCTTAGGCATCGCGCCAAAATAAGTTTTACAAGTTGCGCGCAGCTTTGCGTCAGATTTGTACGATACGATTAAGCAAAATTTGAGTCGTCCCGCAGTACTGCGGGGCGGCGATAATTTTGCGATTGAGTATCGGGCAAAGATGGCGTAAAGATGGGATGCAAAATGTGAAAGTTATTTTGGCGCGATGCCTTAGAAACCGGAATTCAAGAGTAACGGTTTACGGAGGCACGGGGGCTTACTTATTATTAAGCAATTCCAATCCGGGCGCGATTCAATCTGAAATAAACGGCTCTGCCGTAACATTAAAAGGATACGCGAATGAAGGATCAGCGGCTATAACCGTATGTTCATCAGATATAAGCGCGTGCGGAATTATCAATACGGCGATTGGCGGAGTCACCTCCTCGGGAATTTCTCTTGAGGAAACAACGCCAAGCATGAAAGTCGGAGAAGCATTAACTATTCCGATAAGCGGCGGAGTCTCGGGAGATTACAGCATATTTTTAAATACTAATGATACTCTCATTCGCGCAAATCTGACAAGCAACTCTTTGATTTTGCATGGTCTTGACGACGGGATGGCGGCAATAACGGTATGTTCGTCAAAAGGAAGTTGTGCAGCAACAACGGCAACGGTAACAAACGCTATAAATTCCGAAACTGGAGGTCCGATAACTCTTAGCCAAAACAATTTATGGCTTTTAACCGGCCAATCTTTCGGAATAAAAATTTCCGGCGGTTCAACTCCTTATTTCGTACCGGCGAATTCGGATAATATCTTAAAAATTTCCATGGACCAAAACATACTAAATATCACGGCTCTAAACCCCGGCTCGACTTCAATTGATGTTTGCTCGGCGGAAGGAGGAGCACAGGCTTCGGTTCTTGTTAATGGCACAAGCTACAATACGACCATAACATTGAGTCAAAGCAGCGTTTCCCTCGCTGCAGGAAAAAACGCGACCGTCTTGATTTCCGGCAACGGAAGTTATTATGTCGCAAATAATACAAATCCGAATGTCGCATCCGTTTCCGTCAATGGAAATAATGTTATAATCTCCGCGGTAAATTCCGGAAATGCTGACGCTTCAATTTGCCAAAACGGAGGCCAATGCTCCATAATATCAATTACCGTTTTCGCGGCTCCGGTATCTGTCGAAGAACCCCAAATTCCGGTTCTCCAACGCTTTTTCTTACGGAGACCGAGGAAGCGAAGTTGAAGAATTGCAGAAACGGCTAACCTTTGAAGAGGTATATAGCGGACCGATTACAGGAAATTATCTTACTCTAACCGCTATGGCGGTGAAAAGATACCAAAAAAGCAAAGGCATACGCCAAACTGGAAATGTCGGTCCGGAAACTTTAGCCTCTTTAAACCGATAACTTTCATAAAAATCATCACATCCCTGCTCCAATACAAATCCGTATCGCCGATTTTTTATGTTTGTGTGAAGTAGAGCAGGAGTATAAATATAAACATAGCCTAGAAACTGCACTCAATTTTTTTTACCTCCCCTAGCCCCTCCTTCGTAAGGAGGGGAAGAGGAATGTAACATATGCAAAGAGCAATTGAAATTCTAGAGGTTTTGCGGTTTTCTTCCAAATTGAAATCGCAGGAAAGAACCATAAAGCTTTCATGGGAGAGGCAGGAAAGCGTAGCTGACCATTCTTGGCATTTATGCCTCATGGCTCTTTTGGTATTTCCACATTTGGAAAATAAGATTGATTTGCTCAAAGTTTTGAAAATGGCGCTTGTGCATGATTTAGTCGAGGCGGAAATCGGCGATATCCCTTATGGCATAACAGCAACGAATGAAACAATAAAAAAGGAAAAGGAGAAAAATGAAAGGAAAAAAATTAAGAAAATAAGAGATATGGTTGGCGGAGATTTAGGGAAAGAGATTTACGATTTGTGGAATGAATTTGAGGATATGAAAACTAATGAGGCGAGGCTGGTAAAAACCTTGGATTCTTTAGAGGCGCAGTTCCAGTCAATTTCATTTGATATTAATTATTGGGATGATTATTTTTATAAAGTAGCTTTGAATAAAAATAAGGCGCAGATGTTTTGCAAGGGAGAGGATATTTTAGAGAAACTGACTATCGAAATTGCAAGGAGGATGGAAGATGAGTTTAGGAAGATCGGGTTGGATGTGGATAAGATGTGGGAATAACCCCACCTATAGTACCCGCAAAACAAATTCTGGGTTTAAATCCCTCTGTATCTCCCTTTAAAAAAGGGAGAATTTAAGAATTTTATTTTTAAAAAACCCAGAATTTGTTTTGCGGCAGCTATAGCATCCCCTTCTCAAGGAGAGGAAACAAAAAACGGCATTAAATGCCGTTTTTTAAATACGAAGCAACCTTAGATAAAAATATTGGTTATTGCCTTGTGAAAGGAAGAAGCGCCATTATTCGGGCTCTTTTTATCGCTGTTGTAAGCTGCCTTTGGTGGTTCGCGCATGTCCCGATTCTTCTTCTCGGCGCTATTTTGCCGTAAGGGGTCATGAATTTTTTTAAATAAGAGGTCTCTTTGTAATCCAATTGCTTAATTCCGTTTACGCAAAAAAAACAGAACTTTTCTTTTATAATAGGTTTTGAATTGCGATTGTTTCGATTGTTGTTTTGATTTCTAAATGCCATAATTTTTTTTCGATCAGACTATACTAATTGACTTTGCCGGTATGGTAAATAAGTTATGCTGAAGTGTTAAAAATAGGATTTAACGCAGATCAAATCGCAGAACTTATATGTGCGCAGCCTAATTTACCGTACAGGAATTTCAAAATTCCGCGTCATTTTTCGTCCCGCTTGCGGGCCATGACACCAAAAATTTTGGTGTTATGGCGGGACGAAGAATCCCCTGGCGCGAGAGATGGACAAGGCATAGCGCGCTGATTCAGGGGATCCCTCGTCGCTTCGCTCCTCGGGATGACGCGCGTACTATGTGCCGAAGGCCTAATTTAACGCACAGGAATTTCAATCAGGAATTTCAATCGGTCGGGTCAAGGGACCCGACCTACCATGGGGTAGGCAGGGTCCCTTGACCCTGCCTATGCGCGCAGCCTAATTTAAGGGAAGGCAATCAGAATAGTCTGTATGCGGATTTAATTTATTCGCATAATGGGATCGATAGTATCAAAGGTGTAATAAATGGTTTGTTATTTTTTGGTTAAAACGGTATATCTTCGACTTTGATTTCTTCTTCAGATACTTGGCCGTCTTGCGCCGGAGCCGCAACGGGCGCTTCTTGCGCTGTTTGCGCTACCGGTTGCGCCGGAGCGGGAGAATAATTTTGTCCATCCGTCTTCGGAGATCCAAGCATTATCATGTCATCGGCTATGATTTCCGTTCTATATCGTTTTATTCCGTCCTGTCCGGTCCAATCTCTTGTCTGAAGGCGCCCTTCTATATAGACTTGTTTTCCTTTGGTTAAATATTGAGCGCAAATATCAGCCAGTTTCCGCCAGGCGACAATATTATGGAATTCTGTTTTTTCCTGCATCGCGCCGTTCGTATCCTTCCATTTATAGCTTGTGGCAACTCCGAAATTAGCGACAGTTTGGCCTGAAGGCGTAGTTCTTATTTCCGGATCGCGGGTTAAGCGGCCGATTATCATGGCTTTGTTTAAATCCATATAATTCCCGCAAATCTACAAATCCTTTACAAATCTACAAATTTAAAAAAATTATTGATTTGCACGGATGTAATTTTTTGCAGGTATGTTTCTTTAAATTTTAATTTCACAGAAGGGGAATTATCTATCGACATTTTCCAATAATTCGTCGATTTTTTTATCCAAGTCGTTAAGATCGATTTTCTTTTTTTCGTCTTTTTTCTCATCCTCTTTCTTTTCCTCTTTCGTTTCTTCTTTTTTCTCTTTTTCGTCTCCCGCTTTTCCCTCTGCCTTTGGTTCTTCGGAAGCGATACTATGTTCTGCTTCTTTAACTTCTTTTATGTCCTTGATTTTTTCCGCCTCGACTTTTTCTTCTGGTTTCTCTTTTTTTGCTTCATGCTTGATTTCCGGAGCATTTTTTAGAATTTCGACCTTTTGAGGCAGTTCTTTGTATTTAACAATTTGAGAGCGCAAAACTTCCGGCATTATTCCCAATTTTTGATTAAACGACACTAAATTGGCTTTTTCCGCCAGTTTAAAATGGATTAAGAAATAGTATCCGTAATATACATGCTTTATCGGGTAAGCGAGCTTTTTGCTTCCAAGGTTTTCTTCATTTGTAACTTCAAATCCATTTTTTTTCGCTAATTCAAGGATTTTTGAATGGAGTTTTTTTGCTTCATCCTCGCTGTATTTATTCGGGATGATGTAGAGCAATTCGTAGATCATAGTGTTGAACTAAGTTGTTTCTCAATGAGGATCGAACATGACCGGCATGGTCAATCCGCTGTCAAATTAAACGAGCTTGGGTCATCAAGAATAAGTTTTTATTTAAAATAAGCCACTTTAAAGGCTCGATTGAGTGTAAATTCAGTTTACATATAAAATTGGCTGTTGTCAAGGATTTTAGAAAGTAACCCGCACTAATTTGTTAGGCGCGGTTTTTAAACCGCGCGCAAAAGACATTATTATCCATCGTCGGGTAGGGTTTTAAAACCCTGCCCGACAAGGTATTTTTTATCAAATTTGTCAGGTATAAATACCCGACTTAACATCTCTTGGTACAGATTAGCGCGGGGTTACTTTAGAAATTAGATTTTAGAAATTGGAAATTGGAAATTAATATAATGTGAATAAGGTGTGGAAAAGGGTAAAAAAAGAAAAAAAGGGCGATTCGGAGTATTCACAAATCGCCCTTTTTAAAAAACAGCTATTAAGCTGTGAAGTTTTTCATCCTTGTTTTTAAAAACTCCTGGACATGCAGGCCTATGTCTTTTCTGTATTGCATACCCTCGAATTTTAGAATAGTGCCTATCAGTTTGTAGGCTTTTGTTATTGAACATTCTAAATAATTATCAAGCGCGGTTACTCCTAAAACCCTGCCTCCAGAGGTTACAATCCTGTCTTGCTCATCTCGCGTTGTGCCTGCATGGAAAACTTCAAGCCCGGGAATATCTGAAGCCAGATACAAGTCATCGGAAGAAATGGGCGTTCCTAGAATAGGCTTTCCCGGATAGCCTTCTGCACAAAGCACCACGCAAGCGGCGGATCGCTTGTCCCAGTCCAACTTAACCTCATGAAGCCTCCCTTGTAAAGATTTCCGGGTTATCTCCAAGAGAGGAGTTTCAAGCCGCACCATGAGCGGCTGCGTTTCTGGATCTCCGAAACGCGCGTTGAATTCAAGCACAAGCGGCTCGTTTTCAACAATCATCAAACCAGCATATAAGATGCCGGTATAATTAATCCCCTGCTCTCGCATAGCCTCAACGATGGGATGCATAATTTTTTTCATGATTTTGTCATGCATCTCTCGGGTAATTATTGGAGTTGGAGAAATTGCGCCCATGCCGCCTGTCATCGGGCCGTTATCTCCATCAAGGAGATGTTTATGATCTTTCGAAGGTTCCATTGGCAGAATAAAACCGTTTTTATCTACGAATGCCATAAACGAGGCTTCCTCGCCTATCAATAAGTCTTCGATTATAGCAGGTCCAATCCTTGTTTCAAAAATCATCCTGATAAACCTGATAAATAGGTCGGCAGCTTCCTTACTATCTTCTCCTTTACAAATAAAAACTCCTTTTCCGTTGCAAAGTTTATCTGCCTTGATTGCGCAGTGATAGCCGCGGTTTTTTACGAACCCTATCGCTTCATCAAGATTGTAAGCGACATCGTAATCAGCAGTCGGGATGCCTTTCTTTTTCATTAGCCGTTTCACAAAAAATTTGCTGGATTCGATTTGAGCAGCTTCCGCAGTGGGGCCGAAGACATGAAGTCCATGCGCGCTGAGCGCGTCAACAATTCCAATGGAGAGCGGGTATTCCGGGCCGACGATAATATTATCAATCTCCTTTTCCTTTGCGAAGTTTGCAAGGTCGGGGAAATTGGCAACATCAAGGCAAGGATAACATTCCGCGATTTGCGCTATTCCTGCGTTTCCTGGTATGGCAAAAAGCTTTATTTTTTCACCAGCTCCCTTTGAAGTATTATCAATTTGCCACCCTATCGCATGCTCCCTTCCGCCACCGCCGATAATTAAAACTTTCATAACTCGTCCTTTCCCTTAACAGAGTCTTTAGTTTTAAAAAACGAGGGTTTTTCCCTCCTCATTTATAAAATGTGCTATTTATAGGATAGTACGGATTTCGGGTTGGGTCAAGGAGCTTAAAAATTAGAAATTAGAAATTGGAAATTATGTAACTGCTCAAGTACCTTTGAAATTCAGGTATCCCAATTATGCCATTTTTGAAAAAAATGATATAATTGGGATATATGAATAAATTTGCCTCAAAAGATTTGCAAAATCTCAGTAAAGAAGCGTTAATCGGAATTATCCTTCAACAGGCTGAAATCGTGGATAAACTAAATTCTGAGATACAAGCATTAAAGAAAAATAGTTCTAACAGTTCTAAGCCGCCATCAAGCGATAATTTTTCGCCCAAGAAAAACCAATCGTTGAGAGAACGGAGCGGGAAGAAATCAGGCGGGCAAAACGGGCATAACGGAAGT
>Ga0154643_1098_pt3 | contig 10668 bp, 9 predicted proteins | sample Rifle2008BG13ft_FD_116072 | JGI IMG/M metagenome (GOLD analysis project Ga0154643, IMG submission 116072) | Candidatus Falkowbacteria bacterium RBG_13_39_14
GTTGCAATAAATCGCCTCTTCCGCAACCGATCTGGAGAATCGAACCTTTTTTTAAAACAGGGCCCATCGCATCGGCGAGCATTGAATAATCCGCGTCCTGCAACGCGGAATATTCCTCATCCAACCAATCATAAATTTCCGCGCCTGTTGAAACTTTTTTCGATAGGACAAGATCGTATAATCCGCCTTCTTTCGCTTTTTCCAAAACAGTCTCCGTGAAAAATGAAAAAATTATGTCTAAAGCTTCTTCGTTGGTCATTCGTTGAATTAGGCTTTCAGCACATAGGTGCAACCCTGTTCCTTGTAGAGACGGGGCACCTGCCCGACTGCGTCATTCAGGCGGGTTGCCCCGTCTAAATTCGCTTGGCAATAATCTAAAGACGGCGCTATCCCGTAGACGGACCTGCCTGCGCAGGCAGGGCAGTGCTCCGTCTCTACAACGCGACATTCAAATCCCTGTGCGTTAAATTACAAATTCAAAATAACAAATCCTAAATAAATTCAAAATTCAAATATTTTAATTTTCAAAAATTTTAATTTCCTTTGGAATTTGAAATTTTGTATTTGGTGCTTTTATGATAAGCCAATTAAATTTACCTCATGAATAGATTATGTATCTCCCCAATCTTATTCCCGTCCAATTTAGCTTGCAGTATTTTAATCTGAAGCTCGCGATCGGGAAATTTTCCGTTTGCGGCAAGCTCTATGAATTCATCAAATGATATATATTTTAATTCTATCTTTTCTCCGGCATCCAAATTTTGCTCCGCGATTTTCCGGCATCCTCTCGCCACAAAAAAATAAACTTCCCATTCGATTTTATGATAAGGCTGATACGAAAACCAACTGATAAATTCCCGAGCTTTGCATCCTGTTTCCTCCAATAATTCCCTTTTCGCGGCGTCTAAAATATTTTCTCCCTTATCCGCCCGTCCGGCAGGCATTCCTAAAAATGGCGCACTTCCCGGCTGCTCCTGCTCCGCGATTATTATTCCCCCGTCTGCCATAATAGGGATAATAACAGCTGCGCTTGGACGCTTTAATTTCTCAAAAATCGTCTTGCTTCCATCATAAAGTTCCTGCTCCCATTGAAAAATATCAAAAATTTCGCCATTGAAAACTTTTCTAGCGTGCTCCGGAATCGGCTGTTTTGGAATTGGATGATGTATTAAAGCAAGCGAACTCATACCATCTATCGGGTGTTCTTTGGCATTTATTTTGTATCTATGCAAATCAATTCCCGCTGATTTACATTTATTTATGGCGGACTTCTTGCTTCTGTAACTCTTTTCCCAATTCCACGCATCGCGGAGCGCGTCTTCCAACGATTTTTCGGTTTGCCAACCAAGTTCACGGTTGGCTAAACTGGTATCAGCCCAGATTTCCGCTATATCTCCGGGACGCCTTGCTGTAATTTTATAGGGCACTTTTATTTTATTAATCCGCTTGAATGTGTTAATTATTTCAAGAACAGAACTTCCTTTCCCTGCGCCAAGGTTGAATATTTCCAAATTAGATTTATTTTTACTTTCGATAAGCCTTTTTAACGCCTTAACATGAGCTTTTGCCAAATCGACAACATGGATATAATCTCTTATGCCCGTCCCGTCCGGAGTCGGATAATCATTTCCGTAAACATTCATGAATTCGCGGATTCCAGCCGCGGTTTGAGTTACATAAGGCACGAGATTGGCGGGAGTTCCTTTTGGAAGTTCGCCGATCAACCCTGATTCATGAGCGCCGATCGGATTAAAATATCGTAAAAAAAGCGCATTCATATTTCCATTCCGCGCTTTTGCAGTATCAGCTATTATATCTTCAGCCATTTGCTTTGTATTTCCGTACGGTGATCCCGCTTTTTTAATTGGCGCCTTTTCAGTAACTGGAAGCTCGTCTGGCTGGCCGTAAACTACGCATGATGAGGAAAAAATAAAGTTAATTTTTTGATTTTTCGCGTCCACCCTCGGGGTCTGACCCCCTGCCTGCGCAGGCAGGCTTTGGAGGGGGTCAGACCCCTCTTCGCATGCCGCCATCGCTTCCAATAAATTAACCAACCCAAAAATATTATTCCTATAATAATCTAAAGGGTTTTCCACGGACTCGCCAACTGCCTTCAACGCCGCGAAATGTATAACAGAATCAATATTTCCATACTTTCTAAAGAAATCCTCGACACCTGCCTCGTCTGTTAAATCCACTTCCGCAAATTCCGGCTTAACGCCAGTTATTTCTTTTATCCTATTCAAGACTTCTATATCCGAATTGGATAGATTGTCAATTATAATAACATCAAACCCCGCGTTTTGAAGTTCGACTACTGTATGCGATCCTATGTATCCGGTCCCGCCGGTTACTAATATTTTTTTTAACATATACTTCAAGATACCCAAGGAACAATGAGCAAACCAACTTCAATACCTATTTTAAAGCACCAAATACAAAATTTCAAATTCCAAATAAATTACAATTTCCAAAATTCAAATATAAAAGCTATAAAATAATCAAAGTTTTGAATTTAAAAATTTTGAATTTTGGATTTATTTTAGTCCCGTATTAAATACGGGATATAATTTTGAATTTGTAATTTCAATCTTGATTATTGGTTATGTCTTGGTTATTCGCTAATTAGAAAAGACTTTCCTATTATCTCTTTCAATTCCTCAACTCCTTTCTCCGGATGGCCTTCAGGGTTGGTAATTATATAATCGTAATATTTTGACATTTTTAATTCATTTTTTGCCGTTTTTAACCGCGTTTTCACTTCCTCTTCGGAGATTTGCGCTCTTCTTCTGATTCTTTCTTCCATATTTTTTAAAGAATTGGGTTTTATAAAAACCAAAATTGCCCCGGGAAACTTTTTCTTGATATTCATCGCCCCGTTAACCTCAATCACCAGAAAAGGAATTTTCCCTTTTTCGATGATTCTAAAAATTTCTTTTTCCAGAGTTCCATAATAAAATTGATTATGGACTTTTTCCCATTCAAGAAATTCATTATTTTTTCTTTTTTCTTTAAACTCATCCTCGCTTATATAATAATAGTGCGCGCCGTCTATCTCTCCTTCCCTAATCTTCCGGGTAGTGCATGATATAGTTTCCATAAATCTCTTATCTTGCGCCATAAACATATCTGCGATTGTATTTTTCCCGCTGCCGGTCGGCGCCGACAGGACGACTAGTTTTGTGGGCTGCATAATTGTATTATTGTTATATTGTTATATTGTTATATTGTTATCCATTACTGGCTCTCGCGCAGCAATTTGGCAATTTTACAATTCAACAATGTCATCTTTTCTCAACCTTCTCAAAAAGATAAATAAAACTTATTGCCAAAAACCCCGCTGTTATCATTATATCAGCAATATTTAAAGATACAAAATGGGGCAGTTCTATGTAATCAATAACCGCTCCGTATAATATGCGATCAACGAAGTTGTTTATTGCAGCTATTAGTATTAAAAAAATTATTATTCTTAAATATTCTTTTCCGATTTTTTCGATATGAACATATCTGGATATATTCATGATATTCAAAAACAGCATCATCAACCCCAAAATAAAAATAACTACTAATATATTCAACATAAATTTGTCAACCGGCATTCCGAATGCGATACCGTCGTTTTTTGTCAATGAAAAAGACAGGAATAAAAAAACCCGTTTTATCGCGGGATTTTTTATAAAAAAATTCTTAAAAATCCGATCGGCGGCGAACAGTAGCAATATGCCGCCATATAGAGTGCCTTGAAATTTCAACTTCCTGACCATTTCTCTCAAGCGCCAAATTTCAAATCTCAAATTCCAAATAAATTACAATTTCAAAAATTCAAATACCTATAATTCTGAATTTAAAAAATTTAGATTTGAGATTTATTTAGGATTTGTTATTTTGAATTTGTTATTTAACAAAGCTATTTCGAAAACTTTGTTTTACATTCAATGCAAGCGCCGGAAACCGGGCGAGCTAATAATCTTTGTTCTCCGATATCTTTCCCGCAATACCGGCATTTGCCATAAGTCCCATTGTCAATCCTCAAAAGAGCTTCATTAACATCCTGAAGGCTTTTTTCCAGCCTTCGTTCAAGCGATAAATTATCGCTGAATGTCGCCACTTCCATCGCATTCTCGTCTTGCTCGCTTCCAAAATCAGGGAAATCCGTGGTATAATCATCATTATTATGAACATTTTTTGAAGCGAAACCCTTCAAAGATTTCTCCAAGTTTTTCTTTTCTTCCAATAATTTTTTCTTAATTTGTTCCAATATTTCTTTATCCATATTTTTATGTTGGGGCTTTATTAAAATAAAAATTAGCCTCCGAAATGCGCTTAAATTACTTTTTCATTATACGCCCTTTTTTATAATTTGTCCACACCTCTCCTTTATTTTACCCTTTATTTTTTGATATAATTTATAAATTAGTTCCTTGTTTTTTTAAAACCTTTTCTATTTGAAAAAAAGTTGAAATGGTGTATAATGATTTATAGAAATATTTTGTGAACTTATAAAATATATACTAAATTAACGGTTAAATCTCAATAAACTGAGATTTTCTCCCACAAATCAACCCGCCTGCCTGCTTTACTTAATTAAAATCCCCGAATTTTTGAAAGCAGTTTATGCTAACTTAATTTACAAAAAAAGACTTCAATAGGCTAAAGCGGGCACGGCAAATCTCCTCACAAATATACAAATACTGCTAAACATGGGTATTGAGAATTTGTAAATTTGTGAAAGGATTTGTAGATTTGTGGAAAGTATGATTATATCAATCGTAAACCAAAAAGGCGGGGTTGGGAAAACTACGACTGCCGTCAATTTAGCCGCTTATCTCGCAAAATTAAATAAGCGGGTGCTTTTGATTGATTTGGATTCGCAAGCTAACGCGACTTCCGGAATAGGAATCGCGGATGAGGGAAACGCGAGCGTATATGATGTTTTAATAAACAACCATCCGGCGGAAAAAGCGATTAAAAATACTTCAATCGACGGGTATCATATCATCCCTTCGCACATATCATTGGCAGGCGCTTCCGTGGAACTCATTGAACATGAAAACAGGGAATATAAATTATCGCGAGCGATAAATAACCTCAAGGAAATCTACGATTACATATTTATCGACTGCCCGCCCTCGCTATGTCTTTTGACCATAAACGGTTTGGTTGCCTCGGATAAAATTTTAATACCTGTGCAATCTGAATATTACGCTTTGGAAGGCTTGGGGCAGTTATTGAACACCATCGGTCTGGTTCAAGGCAATTTAAAGCCTGAACTTGAATTGATGGGCGCGATTATTACGATGTTTGATTCAAGAAATCGGTTAAGCAAAGATGTGCTTGAAGAATTATACCAATATTTCCCGGGAAAAATTTTCAAAAGCGTAATACCGCGAAGCGTCCGTCTTGCGGAAGCTCCCAGTTTTGGAAAGCCTATCGCCGAATACGAGCCGGAATCAAAAGGCGCGAAAGCGTATGAGCGGCTGGCGCGGGAAATACTTGAGATGGAAACAGAAATTAGAAATTAGAAATTGGAAATTGGAAATTAGAAATTTTTTCTATGTCTTGGAAAACTGTAAACAGTAAAATTATACATGAAAATCCTTGGTATTCGCTCCGCGAGGATGATGTTATCCGGCCGGATGGAAATGCGGGCAAATACTATGTTGTGGATGGCGTGGATAGCGTATCGATTATCGCGGAAGCTGATGACGGAAAAATTTATTTGGTTGGACAGACGCGTTATCCTATTGAAAATCAGTATTCATGGGAAACCGTAACGGGCAGCCTTAAAAAAGGAGACGATCCGTTAGATACGGCGAAAAGGGAACTTGAGGAAGAAACCGGATTTATAGCGAAAGAGTGGATGAATTTAGGCTTTTTTAATCCTCTAACAGGATATGGCTCAGAGAAAACAATTCTTTTTCTTGCAAAAAAATTATCAAAAGGAAAGCAAAATCTTGAGCCTACGGAAGATATTACTGTGAGAAAAGAGAGTTTGGAGAAAATAGTGGAAATGATAAAAAATAACGAGATCGTTGATGGATTAGCGATCGTGGCAATTTTTAAATACATGTTATATAAAGTTTGATTTAAAATCGGAGTCAGACTCCTTAAGGGAGTCTGACTCCTCTATATTCCTATGACTCAAAAATTAAAAGGTCTCGGCCGCGGGCTGGGATCGTTAATTCCTAATAAAGTTAATGCGCCTCAATCTTACCATTCCTCTACTTGGTCATCCGACGGGGCAGCGCCTTCTAAGGGACAAGAGATTGACCAGCCTATTTTTCAATCCTCCGTACAAAGCAAGCGACAGTTTGAACTGCCGCCTGCAAATGATGACGGTATAGATGCCGCAAAAGGAATGCATGTCATAGAAGCGGAAATCGGGAAAATCGCGGCTAATCCTTATCAACCTAGAACGAATTTCGATCATGAATCTCTTGAGGAATTGATAAAATCGATAAAAGAACATGGCATACTTCAGCCTTTGGTTGTATCAAAATTGGGAGACGGATCTTTTGAATTGATAGCGGGCGAACGGCGGCTTCGCGCCGCGAATTTAGCGGAATTCAAAACCGTGCCGGTGATAGTGAGGGAGGCGGATAAACAGAAAAAACTTGAACTATCCTTGATTGAAAATATACAAAGAAAAGACTTGAATGCGATAGAGGAAGCCGCATCTTATAAGAGATTGACGGATGAGTTTGATTTAACCCAAGATGAAGTTTCAAAAAAAGTCGGGAAAAGCCTTGCCGTGATCGCAAACGCTTTGCGGCTTTTATCTCTTCCTTCCGAGATCCAGCATGCGCTTGCTGAAGGGCGGATTGATAAAACCGCCGGCCGAACTATCGCGGGGCTTGAATCAAAAGAAGAACAGCTGAATCTTTTCAAGGAACTTTTAGAGCGAGGCATAAATATAAGGCAGCTTGAAAATTATGTCAAACGGAAAAAAGCCTCCCGCGGAAAATCCATTCCGGTGTTTGATGCCGAATTGGAAGAAAAAAAAGATATGTTGCAGTCCGCGCTTGGGACAAAAGTCGCGATTGATAAGAAAAACGGGAGAGGTAAAATTATAATTGAATTTTATTCCGAAGAAGAGTTGGGAGCTATTGTTAGTAAAGTTACAGGTTAATTAACCGTACAGGAATTTGAATAATTCGGTTTTTTCTACCGCCTTTTAAGGCGGGTTAGGGTACTTTAACGCCCTGTTAAAGATTTACTGACTCGGGACACTAAAGTACCCCGACCCGAGCTGAAACCCGTCGCTCGCGAGCGACAGGTTGAAGCTCGGTAGAAAGGCTATGTGCCGAAGGCTTAATTTACCGTACAGGAATTTCAATTTTTGTGCGTCATTCCGAACGCCGCTTGCGGCGGAGGAATCCCCTGGTGCGAGAGATGGACAGGGTATAGCGCGCTGATTCAGGGGATCCTTCACCCCGCAAAGCGGGGTTCAGGATGACGCGACAGGAAACGCGGGATGACGCAGTATCCGTTGTACTATGTGCCGAAGGCTTAATTTATCGTACAGGAATTTCAATCGGTCGGGTCAAGGGACCCGACCTACCCTGGGGTAGGCAGGGTCCCTTGACCCTGCCTATGTGCGCAGCTTAATTTATTGCAGTTGAAATAGTGGATATTTTCCGTTAGCCTGCTGTGCGGCGCACGCAGACAGGTGACAGTCCCCTGCAGGTTCCTACAATTATACTTTTTAGCAGTAGAGACGGGGCAACAGACACTAAATTTACATAGACGGGAACATGTTCCGTCCTACAGTATAGAATATGCATATTTTTAAATTCATTGGCGCGTTTGGAATTATTTTAATTTCATTAGCCATTCTTTCTAAGAAAAGAAAAAAACAGGATATTTTTTATATTGCGGGCGGACTATGCCTAGAAATTTACAGTATTCATATCAAAGATATTGTTTTTATTATTCTGCAACTTATTTTTATATTAGCAGCAGTTTATGATTTTAAAAATTAACCGAATATAAGACTTATTAGAAAACAGGTATAATCGAGGTGAATCCAGCCTCCTGATTATATTTATTCTTCTATAAATTCTATGCAACAAGATCAAACTCCAGTTCCCCAACAAACTACTTTTCCAAAAGAAATCACACCATCCATTGAATTGATAAAAAATTCAATCTCAATTTACAGGCAAGCGTTTAAGAAATTTTTTGGAATGATTCTGATTGAACTGGCAAGCATTATTATTATGGCTGTGCCAGTAGTGATGTTCGTTATATTCAATTATACTTTCAGGGGAAAAAAGATCATTCCCATTCTTAATATAATTTTTGGTATAATATTATTACTTGCATTATTTGCGGTAATTTATATCTCAATAGCGACAAAAGCGGGAATGTATCTGATTTTAAAAAAATTTCCCCCGCAGGAGAAAGTAAAAGAAATTTTTAAAGAAGCCAGAAAATATGTTTGGAAATTCTTCGTGGTGGGAGTTATTGTCTTTGTGGTCGTTTTGCTGTGGTCTTTGCTCTTAATCATCCCGGGCATAATATTTTCAGTTTATTACACTTTTTCGGGATGGGCATTGATCTTTGAGGGACATGAAAATACAAACGCTCTAAAGCGGAGCAAAGAACTTGTTAAAGGATATTGGTGGGCTGTGGTTGGAAGATTCTTCATCTTTGGAATAATAATTGGAATCTTTTTTCTAATCTTGTCCGCGCCGCTGTTATTCCTATCAAAAGGAACGGCTCCTTACGCGCTGTGGCAATTCATTAAACAACCGGCGCAGTTTTTTATAAGCCCTATTGTCGTCATATACAGCTATTTGATTTTTAAAGAGCTTGTAAAAATAAAAGGTCCGTCGAAGATATTGGTGAAGTGAATGGCTGCTATATGATGGGCATCGGCTTCTTTAAGACAAAAATTTTCCACGAAAAATTTAATTCAGTTCACCGCGCAGGAATTTGAATATTTCGCCGTCGTAGAGACGGAGCACTGCTCCATCTCCGAGATAGCGCCGTTTTGGAATGATCGCCAAGCGAATTTAGACGGGGCAATGCCCCGTCTCTACAGAGAGCAGCATTGCGTTATGCTCGTAGGTCTAATTCATATATGAAACAAAAACCAAAAATCGCGATAATATCTTTAACTTCTTGCGAGGGCTGCGAGATCGCTGTTTTGGATTTGGGCGCAAAGCTTTTGGAGGCTTTGAAAAATGTGGAATTGGTGAGTTTTAAGTATATGATGGAGGCCTCCCTTTGCAATAAGCGGAACGAATTACCATCATGCGACATCGCCTTTGTCGAAGGAAGCCCTGCTAATAAAAAAGATATTGAGCTTTTAAAGGAAGTAAGGAAAAAAGCAGAAAAAGTTATCGCTCTCGGACATTGCGCCCATTTGGGCGGAGTGCAGAGGATGAAAAATTATGGAGACAAAGAAAAAATCGCTAAAAGCGTCTATAAACAATATAAAAAAATAGAAAATAATGACGGCGGAGGCATTGATAAATATATTAAAGTGGATGGGGTTATTCCAGGATGTCCGATTACGAAAGATGAATTTTTGAGATCCTTAATAGCTGCGCTGGCCGGAAGAGAATTTGAGATAGAAGAAAGCCCTGTTTGCTATGAATGCTTGAACAACAGTTATGAATGCTTATTGCAAAAAGGGGAAATCTGTTTGGGTCCGGTAACTTTAGGAGGGTGCGGCGCCATATGCGTAAAAAGCGGGCAAGCTTGCTGGGGATGCAGAGGATTTTTGCCGGAGGTTTTACCGCTTAGAGACGGGGCATGCCCCGTCTCTACAAATGCTAAACTTGAAAATTTGCGCAGTAAATTAAAAGAAATCGCGAGCGAGGAGGATATAGAGGGGGTGGAAGAGATCTTTGGATTGAGGCGAGACTGATGGACACGGATGAAAAACTGATTTTCACGGAGCACGGATAATTATAGAAATTGAGAAATTAAGAAACTAATAACATCGGGCGATAAAAAATACAACCCAATCGTTTATGTTGAATCTAAATAAAAAAATACCGAAACGCGTACTGCTATGGCTATCGCTCATACCGCTGACGCCATATTTATACATGATAATTTATAAAGCAATACTGTATAATGGGATGTGCGCGGGAAAAGAAAGGATTTTATGAATGCAGTTTCTTAAAATTCTTTCTTTCAGATATCATAGTCTCTGTTTATAACATGGTCGTGATTTGGCCTTTACTTATTTTTTCCGCCGCAAGTTTTATAAATGCATTATATGATAAAAGATGTAATAATAAAACAACTAAATAAATTTGAAGACGCGCGGGGATGGCTTGCGGAAATTTATAGATCGGATGAAATAAAATTTAATCCGGCGATGGGATATGTAAGTATCACAAAACCGGGTGTCGCGCGCGGGCCGCATGAACATAAGGGGCAATCAGATTTTTTTATTTTTTTAGGTCCGGGCGATTTCAAATTGTATTTATGGGATAACCGAAAGGATAGTTCTACATATAAAGAAGAAATGCAAATCGACGTCGGAGAAAAAAATCCTACAGGGGTTATTGTCCCTCCCGGAGTGGCGCATGGATATAAATGTATTTCTGAAACTTCGGCGATGAGTATAAATTTACCGGACAGGCTATATCGAGGAGAGGGGAAGAAAGAAGAAGTTGATGAGATTAGGTGGGAACATGACGAGAA
>Ga0154643_1054_pt2 | contig 10336 bp, 9 predicted proteins | sample Rifle2008BG13ft_FD_116072 | JGI IMG/M metagenome (GOLD analysis project Ga0154643, IMG submission 116072) | Candidatus Falkowbacteria bacterium RBG_13_39_14
AGTCAGAGGAACTAAAAACTATAAGAGCGAATTGATTTTTGATCCGAAAAAAGACGGGTTTAGCGATTTGGATTGCAATTGCCCGTATGGCGCTTATTGCAAACATTCCGTCGCGTTGGGTTTGGAATTCATATCGCGGTATTCGGAATTTTTAAAAACGCATAGTAATTACAGCGAGGAAGAGCTGGTTGATTATTTAAACGGAAAAGAGAAGCCGAAAAGCGTTATTAAAAAAAATGTTAATGATAAATACGCAAGCGGATGCGATTATGATATCAAGGATGATTATGATAAGAAAAACGATAGTGAAGAAGATGAGGAATGGGGAGGGGAATGGGAAACCGAATGGGGCGAGGAGTATTATGATAATTATCAGTCAAGCAAAAAAAAGCCTCCGAAAGGCGCGTTTGGCAATTACCGCGTTATCTTGTCAGAGAATTACGGGCATTTATCATTAAATATCAAGGGCGGCCAAGATCATGATTTATCCGCTAAAGATATAGTAGAATTTGACAAAAATTTAACAGGAGCGGAAAAAAAGTTATTCCGATTCATACAAGGACTAAATTCGTATTACGATACAGGTCATCATTGGCTATTGTTTGAACTTTTCAAAGAAGCTGGGACGCCTGTTTATTGGGAGAAAGAACAAAAGAAAAATCAATTTTATTTTTCGGAGGACGGGCAAAAACTAAAAGTTGCAATCGTTAAACAAAAAAACAGATATAACCAAGAAGATGAGGTATGCTTTAGATTGAACGGGGAGTATTTTAAAAAAAGAGTTTTTAAGCTTTTATCCGCGGAAAAAGGATTTGTGACGCTGGCGGATAATCAAATCAGTTTTATAAACCTTCATCCGATTCTTATATCGATAATAGAGAAAGCATCCAAAAATAATTATTCTTTTTATAATGAGAATTTATATGAAGCGATTTTATCTGATGAGGAAGTCATAAAGATAAACGATATTTTAGGCGCGAGTTTAAAATATCTTGATTTATCGACTAATCTTGAAAAAATTTACAATGTTCAAGAATTTAAGGATGCTGTCCCATGCGTTGCGATTGATTATGACAGCAAGAAAGGCGCATTGGAAGCAAAAGTTATGATTGATTACGGATTTAAAAAAATTGATGTCGCAAAATCCGTGTCGCGTTCTTCTTACAAAGGCAATGACACATTTAACAGGTGGGGCTCTAATTATATAATTGCGATAGAGCATGATAATATTTTTTACGCGCGGGTTCTGGAGAATCTTGAAATCAGCGTTTATAAGACTATTTATTCGAACTGGCAGGATTATGGATTTAAGCGGAATATTACCTGCAAATTAGAAAGCGAAAAAGAAATTTACAAATTCATTGATAAGAATCTGCCGAATCTTAAGAGATTGAATTATAAAATTGAGTTTGTCCGGGATAAATTTGATCTTGTGGAACATAAATTCAAAGCTGATTTCGACATTGATTTGAACGCGGAAAACGATTGGTTGAGTTTTGATGTGGCTTGCTATTGCGGAGAGGATAAGATAAGTTTGGAGGTTTTAAGAAATTATGTGAAAGGCAAAGTTAAAAATGGATATATAAATTTGGGAGGCGGGCGGCTTTGGAAGATTTCCAATGGACAAGAACTTGAAAGATTTATTCTTATGCTGGAAATGTTTTATGAGAATGAGAATAATAAATTCGAGGGTCGTATTTATCATGCCCCTGAATTAGAGGCGCTGTTTGAAAATTCAAAATACTATAAAGGAAAATTAAGCGAAAGTTTTAAGGAATTTATGAACGAGGCAAAGAAAGGAAAATCCGTGAGGAAAATAAAATTGCCTTCCGAGTTTGATAATATTTTGAGAGATTATCAGAAGGAAGGAATAAATTGGTTTTACTTTTTGCGGAAATACCGCTTCGGAGGAATTTTGGCGGATGATATGGGCACAGGCAAGACTTTGCAGACATTAACGCTTCTTAATATGAACAGGAATAAAGGGCGGTCGTCCATCGTTATTTGTCCGAAGTCGCTTTTATATAATTGGATCGCGGAAGTGGAAAAATTTACGCCTCGCTTTCGCGCCATTGTGCTTGACGGAACGCCGGCGGAGCGTATGGAGAAAATCAAGGAAAGCTCGCGATGTGATTTAATTATCACATCTTACGCCACTATGCAGCGCGATTTTGAATATTACGAGAAAAATAAAATAAAATTTAATTATTGCGTTTTGGACGAGGCGCAGTTCATAAAAAATCATAATACAAAAAACGCGAGAACCGTTAAAAAGATTGACGCGGATTACAGATTGGTTTTAACAGGCACTCCTTTGGAAAACAGCGTTTCGGAGATATGGTCTATATTTGATTTTTTAATGCCCGGGTTTTTAGGGCATAATGCTCATTTTAACGAAAGATTTCAAAATCCTATTATGAAGCGCAACTGCGGCGAGACATTAAATAATTTGCGGAAAAAAATCGAGTGTTTTATGCTTAGGCGGACAAAAGAAGAGGTTTTGAAGGAATTGCCGCCGAAGATAGAGCAATATAATTATTGTTATCTCGAACCGTCGCAAAATATTTTATACCAGGAGATTTTAGCGAATGTTAGGAGCGAAATTTTTAAAACAGTTGATGAAAGAGGGTTTGCAAAGTCGCAGATCCATATTTTAGCGGGACTCACGAAACTTCGCCAGGTTTGCAATCATCCAAATCTTTTGCTTGGCAAGAAAGATTACGCGCGATATGAGTCCGCGAAATTGAATATGTTTAATGAGTTGATCGGGGAAATTATCTCAAGCGGCAGGAAAGTTTTGGTATTCAGCCAGTTTACGACAATGCTTGATATTTTATCGCGGGAACTTAGGGATACGCCGCATAACTATTTGTCGGGGCAAACAAGAAATAGGCAGGAGCTTGTGGATGATTTTAACAACAATGCGGAGAAAAAAGTTTTCCTGATCAGTCTGAAAGCAGGCGGCACGGGACTAAATCTTACATCCGCGGATAATGTGATAATCTTTGATCCATGGTGGAATCCGAGCGTTGAGAGGCAGGCGATTGATCGGACGCACCGTATCGGACAAACCAAATCGGTTAATGTTTATCGCCTTATCACCAAAGGGACGATTGAGGAGAAAATTATAAAACTGCAAGAGAGGAAGAAATTTTTATTTGATAATCTTGTGAGCGAAAGCCATGATTTGTTTAAGAAACTGACATGGGATGATGTGAAAGAATTGTTTAAATAAGGAAATTGGGTAGAATTTTAGTTGATCATTGAAGCGGGGGAATAGACATGTCCGTGTTTATTGTTTTGTTGTTTTTTGCTTTCTTGCTTTGTTGAGAATGTTTGCGCGGCGGGAAAATATATGGTAGAATAATGTTGAAGATGCGCCGCTGCGAAAGGCGCTCATGCGAATTTAGATTAAGGATGTTGAAACCTCACCCAGCCTCTCCTTCGTAAGGAGAGGTGTAATTGTATGTTAAAAAAGGAAATGGAGAAGAAAACCAAAGAATTAACTGAAAAGATCATTAAGGAATATTCGCCGGAGAAAATTATTCTTTTCGGTTCGTACGCGTGGGGGAAACCGCATAAATGGAGCGATATTGATTTGTTTATAATTAAAAGGAGCAAAAAGAGGCGGATAGAGAGAGAGAGAGATTTGAGGATGAAATTATTTCCAGCCGGCGTTCCGCTTGATATTCTTATATATACTCCACAAGAGGTAAAAAAAAGGCTTGATATGGAAGATTTTTTTATAAATGATATAATTACCAAAGGCAAAATTTTATATGGCAAATAATGGGTATTCAAAAAAGGAGTTAATATATCAGGAATGGATTAAAAAAGCTCAAGATGATGAACTGACATGCATATCTATTTTAAAGCATCGCGACGCGCCTCCGAATGGAGTATGCTTTATGTCCCAGCAGATGGCGGAGAAATCTCTCAAGGCTTTTTTGGTTTATACTAAAAAGCAATTCCCTAAAACTCACGCTTTGGAGTATATTTTAAGCTTGTGTATGGATATCGCTCTGTCTTTTAACGCTCTAAAAGAAGAAGCGATCTTTTTAGATTCTTTGTATGTGGAAACCAGATATCCGGGCGATTTTCCGGAATTTACTTGGAAAGACGCGGAAGAGGCTTTCGCGGCGGCGGAAAAGATTAAGAATTTTGTAATGGAAAAATTTTAGTATGTATACGACCCAAGGCTTTGTTTTAAGGAAATATAATATTGAAGAAGCGGATAGGATGTATATAATTTACACGAAAGATTACGGAAAGAAGAATTTATTTTGCAAAGGGGCTTTAAAAATCAAAAGCAAATTGTCGCCTCATTTGGCGGAATTTGCGGATGCGGATTTTGATTTTGTGAAAGGCAAAAGCGTTGAGAAAATCGTTGGCGCAAGGATGGAAAAAAGTTTTGTGAATATAAGAGGAGATCTTAGAAAAATCGCGATTGGAAATTTTATTTTAGATGCCATTGACAATTTGATTAAGCCTGATCATCCTGATAGGGAAATTTATATTTTAATTAAGAAGGCTCTGGAAATTATTGATGGACATAAAGATATCAGAAAGGCGTATTTTTCCGCTAATATTTTTATTTGGAAGCTTTTGATTTTGTTGGGATATAAGCCGGAATTTGATAAATGCGCGAAGTGCGGGATGAAGCTCAAAGAGCCGTATTTTGATGAGAGAACGGGTGAGTTTTTTTGCGGGGAGTGTTTTAGGAGGAGAGCTGGCGCTGGAAGTAGAGATGGGTTATATCGTGAAAAAATCCCCCCTAACCCCCCTTTACAAAGGGGGGGAGAGCGCACCCCGCTTTGCAGAAGCTCATTGGAATATTTGAAAGGAAATCCTATGGCGGAGGTTAATTTCGATGAGATAATTTTTATTGTAAAAAGTTTTATGCGGCTGCATCTGGAGAAAGTTTTGAAGAGCGAGGTTTGGATAACAAAACTATTCGATTATTAGAAATTGGAAATTAGAAATTAGAAATTATTTAAACCATAATATTCAAAACCTTTTGTAAAAAATTCTTTACGAGATTTAATTTTTTTGCGCATGGATGGAAAGAAAATTAAATTAACGTAAATTTTTAAAAACCTATGTCAGAACGATCACAAAATCTAGAAAATATGGGAGTTGACCCGGCTTTGAAGGAGCAAATTAACAAGGAGGGGTGGGGCGGCGAAGAAGGCGGTGCGGCTGTTTATGTCGGCAATAAAGAAGAAGTGGACAGGGCAAAAGAAATAGTGGAAACTGAAGGTAAAGCAGAAAACTTAGATGCATATATTAGAATGCGTAAAGTTATTGAAGTGGAAAAGGGTGATTTAGAACAATATGGCAGTGTAAAAATAGAACCAAGGATGGCATGGTTGAGTAATTGGTATACAGATGGAGGTATAATTTTTTTTATAGATGCATCTGGTAACCTTGCTAAGGTGGATTTAGAAACAGTTAAAATTAATGATTTTAACAAGATACAAGATGGTCGTGAAAGACAAGCGAAAGTTTATGATGAAATCAAAAGATTAGGATTTATAATTCAATATCATGATAATCAAAGTTCGTGGGATTGGTTTCGAAGGCAACAATACAATAAACTGAGAAAAGCAGAACAAGAAAGTAATGAAAGAACAAAAAAAGAATTCAATTTTTAATTTTAACATAAAATATGTTACCAAAAAAACTAGAAAATTTTTTAAAAAAATACAAGATTGATTATGATCTACTTGAACACAAGACGGTTTACACCGCGTTCGACGCGGCGCAAACCTTAAAAAAGAAGCTGGAGGAAATCGCCAAGACATTGGCGATAAAGGCGGATAAGAAATACGCGCTTATTGTTTTGCCGGCTTCTCATAGAGCGGATTTGGATAAATTGAAAAAGATGCTAAAGGCGGATAAATTAGAAATAGTGAAAGAAACGGAAATGGCGAAAGCTTTGAAAGTAAAACCCGGCGCGATTACGCCTTTCGGAAAATTTCATAATGTGCCGGTTTATATTGATAAATCTCTGCTAAAAACAAAATTGATCGTTGCGAGCACCGGCAGTTTTACGGAATCTGTTTTATTAAAGACTAAGGATCTTTTGGAAACAGGAGCGGAGACGCTCGGCGAGTTCGCGAAAAGACATAGCTTCAAAAAAGCAAAAAAAACAAGCGCAAAGAAAGTAAAAGTTGGCGCGAAGAAGGCAGTAAAAAAGAAGACGAAAGCGGCGGGAAAAAAGAAATAGGAAAAAATGAAATAGATCCCGCATATGCTCCGTTCGCCCTATCGGGCTTCACTCCGCATTGCGGGATGACACGCAAACATGATCCGTTGCACCTATGTGCATAGCCTAATTTATGAAAAAAATAATAACAGACAAAGAAAAAATAGAGCAATTGCTTTCGCGCGGAGTTGTTGATTGCATTGTTCGCGAGAATTTAAAAAAGCGGTTGATGGCGGGCAAGCAATTGAGAATAAAACAGGGCATAGATCCTACCGGTCCGAAGATTCATTTAGGCCGCGCGTCGACCATGAGAAAGCTGGCTAAATTTCAGGAGTTAGGGCATAAGGTTGTTTTAATAGTGGGAGATTTTACGGCTCAAATAGGAGATGCTTCCGATAAGACAAAAGAACGTCCTATGCTTTCTTCTAAAGATGTTCAGGAGAACATGAAAAATTATTTGCCGCAAATCGGAAAAATTTTAGATATCAGCAAGGTGGAAGTTAGATATAATAGCGAATGGCTGGGCAAATTAAATTATTTTGATATTTGCAAACAGGCGGATAATTTTTCCATTGCGGAATTATTGGACAGGGAGAATTTTTCAAAAAGATTTAAAGAAGGGATAAGGATTTCATTGCGCGAGATGCTCTATCCCTTAATGCAAGGATACGACAGTGTGGCGGTAAAAGCGGACATAGAAATCGGCGGAAGCGACCAGTTATTCAATGTTTTTGCAGGCAGGACTTTGCAAAAAGCTTATGGGCAAGAGCCGCAAGATATTATTACTTTCAAACTTATGGATGGAACGGATGGACGAAAAATGAGCACAAGCTGGGGCAATATTATTTGCATTACGGATCATCCAAACGAAATTTACGGAAAAATAATGTCGATGAGAGATGAATTAATTTTACAATATTTTGAACTGGCGACTGATATTCCAATGCCAGAGTTAGAGTTGCTTTCCAAGGATTTACAGAAAAATACGGTTAATCCGCGAGATCTTAAAATGAGACTAGGGCGTGAAATCGTTAAATTGTATTATAATGAAAAAGCTGCTCTTGAAGCGGAAAAATATTTCAAGAATGTTTTTCAAAAGAAAGAAATTCCTGAGGAGATTCCCGTTTTGGAAGCAGGAGCGCGGGAATACAATATCGTGGAATTGCTGGTGGAGCTAAAATTAGCCGCAAGCAAAGGAGAAGCCAGGCGTTTGATACAACAAAAGGGAGTAAAGATAGGAGGGGAAGTCGCAGATAGTTCGGAACATATTGTCAAAATCGGCAAGGATGGGGTTTTAGTGCAGAAAGGGAAGAGGCATTTTGTGAAAGTAATTTATGATAAGCAACTGATTAACTATTAAATATTTATGCAAACAGCAGGAGGTTCGCGCTTCGATTTAATCCGCTTTTTTGTAATTTTTTTGGCATGGATAATCGGAGCTTGGGCTATCGTTTACAATGTAAACAAAATCGAAAGAGAAGGTCTGTTTATGTTTAACGAAAAATTGGACTTTGAACGGCAGGAGCAGAAGATTAATGACGCGGGTATTGAAGGAAATGGAGAAGAAATAAATAGCGAGGAAGCGGAATAAGATTTAGAAATTAGAAATTGGAAATTTCCGCCAAAGGCGGATCAGCCTTTGGCTGAAGAAATTAGAAAAACAATATTGTTTTATTGTTTTGTAATTTTTAGTTTTATTTCAAGCATGTCTTTACCAAATGTATCAAGCGATGAAATTAAAGAAAAATTTCAGGATAAGATAAAGAAGATTAAGGATGAGGAACTTGAAAAATATACGGCTGAAAAAGCGGCTGTTTTTGGTTTGCAGCATATTGATTTAAGGGAATTCCCGATAGCTCCTGACGCGATATCGGTGATTGATGAAGAGCAAGCGATTGAACTGGGGGCGGTGTGTTTTTTTTATAATAGGGATGAATTCAGGATAGGATTTTATAATGAAAGAAATTTGCCGCAAATCAGCGAGTTGCTTGAAAAGCTAAAGATTAAATTGCGCGCCAACGGCGCTCTATATTTTATTTCGGAGAATAGTTATGCGAGGGCGTTAAAAGTTTATAAGACAATTCCTAAGGTAAAGAAAGCGCCTCCGGGAGTTAAAATCAGCGAGGAAGACATAAAGAGGTTTAAAGAGGAGCTAAAAGATTTTCGGGAACTTGAGGAAAAAATAAAAAATATTTCTTTGACGGATCTGATGACTATTATAATAGCAAGCGCTTTGCAGGCGAGATCTTCGGATATTCATATAGAAGCCGAGGAAAAAGATGTGAAGCTGCGTTTTCGCATTGACGGGATATTGCATGACGCGGCGAGTATAGATAAAAAAAGCTGGCCAAAACTTGTTTCCAGAGTAAAATTAATTTCAAAATTAAAATTAAATATTGAAAATAAGCCCCAAGACGGCAGATTTACCATTTTTTTATCGGAAGGCAATATAGATGTGCGCGTTTCCACATTGCCTACAGCGTATGGCGAGAGCGTCGTTATGAGGCTTTTAACTTCATCAGTGCAAGGGTTGAATTTCGCAAATTTGGGATTGCGAAAAAAAGCTTACGAGGATTTATCGCGCGAAATGATGAAGCCGAACGGGATGATTATCACAACAGGTCCCACAGGAAGCGGTAAAACTACCACTTTATACGCCATTCTTAATAGATTGAATTCTCAGGAAAGTAAAATTATTACCTTAGAAGATCCTATAGAGTATAAACTTGCAGGTATAAATCAAAGCCAAGTCGAAGAGCTAAAAGGATATTCGTTCGCGAAAGGGTTGCGTTCAATTTTACGCCAAGATCCTGATGTGGTGATGGTCGGAGAAATTAGAGATGATGAAACCGCTGACATTGCGGTTAACGCCGCGCTAACAGGCCATTTGGTTATTTCAACTATCCATACGAACAGCGCATCAGGAGCTATTCCGAGATTTTTGGCGCTTAACGCAAAACCTTATCTATTGGCGCCCGCGCTTAATGTGGTTATCGGCCAAAGATTGCTCCGCCGTGTTTGCGAACATTGCAAAATAGAGTATAATATAAGCCCTCAAGAGGCGGAAGAAGTCAAAAAAGCTCTTTCTGAAATTCCGGATAACTCCGGTGAAGACCTCCCATTTTCGCCAGAGTCACCTGCCTGCGCCCTGCCTGCGCAGGCAGGAGGCAGGCTTTCAGGAGACTCTGGCGAGACGCTTAAAAATATAAAATTTTATAAGGGAAAAGGGTGCGAAAAATGCCAAAATTTAGGATATCAAGGCCGAGTCGGCATTTATGAGGTCATGGTTATTAACGAGGAGATAAAGAGATGCATTTTAGAGGCAAAAGATATTTCGGAATATAATATTCAAAAACTCGGGCAGAAGTTTGGAATGCTTACGATGAGGCAAGACGGGGTTCTCAAGGCTATTGAAGGGATAACGACATTGGATGAAGTGTTCAGAGTGACAAAGTGATTGTAGATTTTTGATTTATGATTTTAGATTGTCGGGTGAAAGTAATTCGGTGGTAATTTTTTTTCTAACATAAGCTGTTTTTTTTTTGTTACGCACTACGAATTATTTTGGGAGTCGGACTCCTGTCTGCGCCCTGCCTGCGCAGGCGGGATGCAGTCCAATTTGGGTAAAAATCACCAGACCTTAATTAATTACTTGCTTTTTTTATGGGAAGTTTTATTGAAATAAACGATACATTGCAGATAACGAAAGAACAGGGTTTTCCGAAAGAATTGGATTATGAGCGGCATAAAATAAAGCCTTTTACAGCGGATGATTTTAAGGAAAGAATTTTTGAATTTAAAGATAAAGCGAAGATTAGAATTTATCATTTGCCGCCTGTTCGCGTTTTTTTAGTTCAGAACATTAAGGGCAAATGGCTTTATTGGGGACTCGCGCATATTCTCAAGACAAGGCATGATAATATCAAACAGACAACCTCCGGTAAATTTAAGATAATCTATATTTATACGCCTGAAGAGATGAGATACGCGCATAGATTGATTGATAGGAATTAGGAATAATGATACGGATTTTTTCGCTCTATAATAACAGTACAAAATATAACCGTTAAAATTTTTACAGTAACTGCTCACTGACCCTCATGTTAGGTCGGGTATTTATACCTGACC
>Ga0154643_1099_pt2 | contig 10294 bp, 8 predicted proteins | sample Rifle2008BG13ft_FD_116072 | JGI IMG/M metagenome (GOLD analysis project Ga0154643, IMG submission 116072) | Candidatus Falkowbacteria bacterium RBG_13_39_14
CCTTCATCAACGGAAAGACGGGCGCAATTATGTCGGAGAATTTATTAAAAGCCTTAGTATCGACTGTGATCTGATAACCAGAGCCGGAGGAATTCTCGATTTGGTGAGGCCTGCAAAAGACAACCATGATCATTCCGTATTGCGGGATACGGAAGTATCAGCCGAACTTCATAAGGTAGAAACGACTTATCTTTTGAATCATGAAACATGCGGCGCGTATGGGAGTATGAAATTTTCTTCGAGAGATGAAGAGCTGAAGCAGCATTATGCAGATCTGCATGAAGCGAAAGAGAAAATTTTGAAAAATTTTCCAAATGTAAAAGTTAAAATGTTCTTTGCGGAACTTGAACAAGGAACAACGGATGTTTTTGTGATAAAGGAACTCGCATAGTTCCTCTCATTTAAAAGGAAGGATAGGAGAGGTTTTCGTCTGTTCTTTTAAAAAATAGGATTTAAGCAAAAATAATTCGCGCAAATATTAACGCACTTTTTCCCTCCCTCTCCCGCAATACGGGGAGAATAGGTTAGAAAAATGATTATTGAAGGCGATATTTCAAAATTTCGCGTTTAGAAAAGCGGCTAAGGTGTGATTCCATAATCTCTTATTGAAGGCGAGATTCCATAATCTCGCATTTAGAAAAGCGGCATTGGGGAATGCCGCTTTCAGAATACAAAACCACCACAAATTTTGCGCAAGCTGTTTTTGCTTAAATTCTTTTATATATTTTTACTTTAATCTTTTAATTTTCAGGAGCAAGGAGGAAAACATGTATTTATTTATCTTAGTGATTGCGGGATGTTTGGGTGTGGCAATTGGTTATATGATTAGAGGAAAACATCTTTCACAAAAGATTTCAGAAGAGATCGATCAGAAAAAGATGGAAGAAATAGCTCGTGAAAACTTCAATAAATGGATCGAGACTTTAAAAGGAAAAGATCCGAAAAAGATAGCTAAGCTATATCATCAACGAAAGAAATCTTTCCTCGCTACTTTTTCAGATTCTTTAGCAATAGAACGCGAGGCTATCGAAGAATATTTTCTTAAATTCTGCGAAAAGAATCCCGAAGGGAAGTTAGTGAAAGATTATGTAGAAGTTTTATCTTCCTGCCTTATTTTGCATTCAGGATTATATGATTTTTTAGTGGATATAGATGGCGATGGAAATAAAGATGTTATCGAGGCAAGATTTACATTTATATGGATTTTTGAAAATGGAGAATGGAAAATTATTCACCACCATTCTTCTGAAAAACCAAAAGGACATTAATATTAACTTTTTTACTTAAGTCCCTTCAACACGCTTTTAGAAAGTGTTGGAGGGATTTTATTTTTTATCTGTACCGCAACAATAATATTTTCTTTCCTTGTTTTTTGCGATGTTTTTTTAAAGCAATTTTTCTCTTTTTATACATATGTTACATATATGATCTCACCTTTTTTAAAAAATGTCAAAATGTACGGAGATGATCCGCCGCGAGATATTGAATTCCTTTCGGGAACTTACTGTTTTATCATCTTCAAAAGCTCTGAAGCGTTTTTGGGGGCATATCCGCCAATGTCATTGTTAAAATAAGCGTAAATTTTCTTTGCTTCAAGCTTTCTAAAAATATCGGCGTATCTCAAAAGAGTCTCATTCGAATAATTCCCGCCGTATTCCACTCCATGGAATCTGAAGTACGCGATATCTTTATTCGTTGCGATAACCGTATCCGGCATTCCCAACCCTGATACAACGCAAAATATTATATTGTATTTCCGCAATAAATCATAAGTCTCGTTTCTCCACCATGAGGGATCGCGGAACTCAATTACATTTTGTTTTCTTTTATGCAAAGATTTGAAAAACTGTTCAAGCTTTTCAAAATTGTTTTCCGTATATTTAAAAGAAGGAGGAGCTTGAAAAAGATGGCACGCCATTCTATCTCCCAAAATACCTGTCAAAGCATAAAAATCACTTACCGGTTTTCCCGCGTCTTTAAACTTTTTTGCATGCGTGATTGTCCTTGGCGATTTTAGAGTAAAATAAAAATTTTTTGGCGCCCGTTCGCGCCATTTTCTCAATGTATTCTTGTTCGGCCATTTGTAAAAAGAATAATTTATCTCAACCGTATCAAAATATTCCGTGTAAAAATCGAACCATTCGGCTTTTGAAATTTCTTGGGGATAGAATGCCTCTTGCCAATGTTTATAGTTCCATCCCGATGTCCCGATATAATATTGTTTGCTGACGGTGTTCATTGTTTTTTCTTTACGCTTCCCATAAGGCATGCCCCGTCTCACTTTTGCATCATTCAGACAAAAGGGCAAAAAAAACAATAATTTCTCGCTGCCGCGGGCCGCTGAACTCAACAAGCGCTATTCTCTGCCATTCACCCGGCAATAGTTCCCCTTTTCGAACAGGCAACGCAAGAGAAGTTCCTAAGGGCTTGAGTAAAAATTGCTGAAGAATGAAGCAATTTTTATGGCGAAGCAATCCCAGAGTCAGTACCTCGCACCACGGGATTGCTTCGTCGGCTAACGCCTCCTCGCAATGACAACCTGAGTAAGAGCGTGTCTTAAAAGTCCATATTCGGCTGCAACTTCCAAAATTCGGCTGCAAAATTTTCAAGTCTCGTCGTGTTATATTCCATATAGCACTTCCTCAACTTTCAAATTTTTCGCTCGAATTTTGAAAGTTTCGCTTCGAAAGAGACTTCTAAGACACGCTCTAAATACGAAAGAAGTTTTTAAGATCAAGGCGGGGTTGCGCACAGATAAACACTGATAAGACGATTTGAACAGATATTTCTTACATCCCCCCTATACCGCAAAAAATAAAAATGTCAATAATAAATATAGAGACTAATTTTAAATGTCGGCGCTCAATTTCGCTATTTACTTAATATCAAAAATATGCTATTTTGATGATGTATTTTAAGAAAGCTAAAACAACAATATATTGCTTTATTGTTGTTGCGGTTTGTTGTTTTGTTGAAAAATATGACTCAACTTAAAAAAAGCGACGATTTTCAAAATAACGAAAAAAACGATTTTGAATTTCCTGATGATAATAACAAATCATTTATCGCAAAAACTTTTTCCTTTCTTCTTGAACTAATAAAAACCGTTATCATCTCTTTGGCGATAATACTTCCAATAAGATATTTTATTATCCAGCCTTTTTATGTTAAAGGCGCTTCCATGGAACCTAATTTTCATGATAAAGATTATTTAATTATTAATGAGTTTGCTTATAGATTCAATGAGCCGGAACGAGGGGATATAGTTATTTTTAAAAATCCGAGAAATCCTAAAGAGTTTTTCATAAAAAGAATAATAGGGCTTCCGATTGAAAAAATAAAAATCTATGACAACAAGGTTTATTTATATAATAGCGAGTATCCCGAAGGCAATATAATTGAAGAACTTTATCTTCCGGAAGGGCGCGATACAAGGGGGAATGAAATTATCGAATTAAAAGGTAATGAATACTATGTTCTTGGAGACAATAGGGATCATAGCCTTGACTCAAGGACATTCGGTCCCATAGCAAAAGATTCCATTATAGGAAAAGTTTGGGTAAGAGGCTGGCCTTTGGATAAATTCACTATCTTTGAAGAAGAAAAATACAATTTGTAACACGAAATCAAAAAAATCACAAAAACACGAAATCATATCTTCTCAAACCATGGATTTGATTTTGCGATTTTGATTTTGCGATTCATTGATTTTGTGTTTCATTGATTATGGGCAGAAGACCAAAAAACAAATCGGAGGATCCAAAACCTGTTAAAATATTGCGGTTTAAAACGCCTTCAATACTTAGGGGGATGAAAGATATATTACCGAATGAGCAGCCATATTGGGATTACATAGATAAGACAGTTAAGGAGTTGGCAAAAAAATACAATTATCAAAAGATTAGCCTTCCGATTCTTGAAGAGAAAAACTTATTTCAAAGATCAATCGGAAAACAAACCGCGCTTATTTCGAAAGAATTATTTTGCTTTTCCGATCCCGGCAATATGAATGTTTGCTTAAGACCTGAAGCCAGATCGTCAATTGTAAGAGCGTATATCAAACATGGGATGAGCGCGCTTCCACAACCGGTGAAACTGTATTATTCAGGCCAGATGTTCAGATATGAGCGCCCTCAATCAGGCGTTTACCGGCAATTCAACCATTTGGGATTCGAAGCGCTAGGCCAAACTAATCCGATTATGGACTCGCAGCTGATTTTAACAGCCCATAATTTTTTTAAACTCATAAATACCAAAATTTCTTTGCAAATCAACAGCATAGGCTGTCTTGCGTGCCGCCCCAATTATACGAAAGAACTCACAAAATTCCTAAAAGGAAAAAAATCGCGGGTTTGCGGCGAATGCAAGAAATGGATAACTAAGGATCCTTTGCGGGTTCTAGAATGCGCGGAGAAAACTTGCCTGCCGATAAAAGAAGAGTGCCCGCAAATAATAGATTGGCTATGCGAAGATTGCAAAAGCCATTTCGTATCCGTATTGGAATATTTGGATGAGTTAGATATTCCTTATGAACTAAATCCTCATCTGGTAAAATCTAAAGGATATTACACGAAAACCATTTTTGAAATACTTCCAGCTGAAGAAAGCGAGTCAAACAATCAAAATGCGCTCGGGGGCGGAGGAAGATACGATAATCTAGTAGAAACTCTCGACGGAAAACCGGCCGGAGCTTGCGGTCTTGTGATTGGCGCAGAAAGGGTCATCAATCAAATAAAAAAGCAAAATTCGTATGTTCCGCAAGAGGAAAACCCAGCCGTATTTCTCGCCCAACTGGGAGAGGGAGCGAGGAAAAAAGGTCTTATTCTGTTTGAGAATTTGCACAAAGAAAATATTTATGCGATAGAATCATTCTCAACCGACAGTCTGAAAGAACAATTGGAACTGGCGACAAGAAAAGGAATAAAATTTACTCTCATTTTAGGACAAAAAGAAGTTATGGACAACACAATCCTGCTGCGCGATATGGAAGGAGGCATGCAGGAGATAATAGATTTCAAAAAAATCATTCCGGAGCTGAAGAAGAAGATAGAGGACGCGGGTAAAAAATAAATATCCTCCCGCAAATCGACAAATCCTCACAAATCAACAAATATCTATAATACTGCGGCAGCGCGAATTTGTAAATTTGTGAAAGGATTTGTAAATTTGTGGATATCCTTAAAATGAATGACTACATAAATTTTTTAAATGAAGATGAATTGTTTAAAAAGAAACTCAGGCGGAAAAAAATTTGGAAATCAAGCGTAACGATAATTGCAGTATTAGCAACTTTGACTACAATTTATTCGCTTAATATATTAATAATTAAATCTTCTTCGGCAAAAAGCGAAGCTTTTGCTGAAACTTCGGATTCTTTTGTTTCCCGCCTGTTAAGCCCTTTTAAAAAAATAAACATCCTGGATCAATTGGGAGATCTTATAGATTTCAACGGAGACTCTCTTGAAGGGGAAACAGGCGACAGAATTAATTTCCTCCTGTTTGGCATTGGAGGAAAAAATCATGAAGCAGGAGAACTTACGGATACAATCATATTAGCCAGTCTTAAACCGTCAACGATGGAAGCTGGCCTCATTTCAATTCCCCGCGATTTGCTTGTTCCAATAAATGGATACGGATGGTATAAAATTAACAGCGCGAACGCTTTCGGCGAAATGCGGGAAGAAGGCGGCGGAATAAGGCTTGCGAAAGAGACTATAGAAAATATCACCGGACAAAATATTCATTATTATATTAAAGTGGATTTTGCGGGATTCGAGAAATTCATAGACATATTAGGCGGCGTTTGCATTGACATTGAAAACGACCTTGACGACTATCAATACCCCATCAGAGGCAAAGAAAACGATTATCCCATCTCTTCCCGTTATGAATATTTGCATATTGAGGAAGGCTGGCAATGCATGGATGGCTCGCTTGCTCTTAAGTACGCTCGATCGAGGCATGCAGTCGGACATGAAGGTTCAGATTTCGCCAGGGCAAAAAGACAGCAAAATTTAATAGGAGCGGCAAAAGAAAAAGCCGTGTCTTATAAAACATTCCTAAACCCTCAAAAAATCATTCAAATTTTAAATAATCTTAATGAAAACATAAAAACAAATCTTACAGTTTCGGAAATAGCAAGGCTTATGAAAATGAGCAAAGATATGGATATGAAAAAAGTAGCTATGCGCGTTTTGGATAATAGCATTGAAGGGCCATTGATGGACAATCTTATCGAAATGGAAGAGGGCGGGAATATGTACGCTTTGACAACAAGATCCGGAGACTTTTCCGAAATAAAGAAAATAGCGGAGAACATTTTCATTGAAGCCAGAGTCAAAGGAATAATGGCAAGCGCCTCGGACGAGCATGCGAAAGTTGAAATTCTGAACGGAACGAAAATCCCGGGATGGGCGTACCAGACTTCGCTTGAATTAAGAAATGCCCGAATTGAAATTGTAAAAGTAGGAAACGCGGCGGCGCAAAACAGAAAAAAAACTGTTATTTACGCCCCTATGCCGGATGATTTCGCGCAAACCTTGAAACTTCTTTCAGAAAAACTCAACGCCGAAGTCACATACGGTTTCCCCGAAGGAACAGATAGCGCAAGCACAACCGCGGATATAATAATTATACTTGGGAAAGAGGAGTAATTTAGATTTTAAATTGAAGATTTTAGATTGCGCAGCGGATCTAAAATCTAAAATCGAAAATCGAAAATCGAAAATGTATCTTGTCATCGCTCTCGGCAATCCAGGAGTAAGATACGCCCTAACCCGCCATAACGCGGGCTTTATTGCAATGGACGAATTGGCCGATATTTATAATTTAAAATTTAAAAATACGCCGAAATTCCAAGCATATGCCGCGTCCGCATCCCCCCCTTTACAAAGGGAATCCGCCTCTGCCTCCCCCCATTTACAAGGGGGGGATAGGGAGGGTAAAACCGCTGATGGAAAAATTATCTTCGCGATGCCTTTAACATACATGAATGAATCCGGCATAACAGTCTCGCGCATTGCTAATTTCCATAAAATATTCCCTAAAAATATTATTGTAATCCATGATGAACTGGATTTGCCTCTTGGAAAGATACGCGTAAGTTTTGGCGCGTCAGCAGGCGGGCATAATGGCGTCTTATCTATTATTCGCGAACTGGGGACAAAAAATTTTATAAGATTGCGGATCGGAATAGGAAACGAGATATCAGAAGCGCGAAAAATTCCTTCCGAAAAATTCGTTTTGCAAAAATTTACTCCCGCGGAGCAAAAAATTTTCACATCTAACCTTTCTCTCTACACCAAAGCTGTTTATACAATCTTAAAAGAAGGACATGAAAAAGCCATGGCGGAGTTTAATTGAAATGCAAATAAAAAAAGGGTCTTCTCCAAAGAGTGTGGGTAAAAAGTTGAAAATTTTGTTGGCGCTAATCACCTGCCTGCGCAGGCAGGCCATTGCCCCCCCCTCGCGGACTATTCAAGGTTAACTATACAGACAGGCAGTTGAATTTTAGAAAAGCATAATAATATCCAAGTCGAGGGGGGAACTCACTCCCGCAGAAATTGCGAATCAGTCTGCATTAAATGTTATTTACAAGTTTTTTTATATGAGAGCATTCGTGAAAATGCGGGAAATGTCAGCCTGAATGCGGTAATAAATTTTTATAATAAAGAAGAACATAAAGACAAAAACGGATACAGTCGCATCCCTAAATATATCTTTGAAATAATAGAAAGAATATATGACGAGACGAACAGTCTTGCGGAATATAACGCAAAGCAAATAAATAATCTTTTTTTTGAACCGGGAAAAACGGAATTGACAATTTCCAGAAATAAAAAAAGAGCCGATACTATTCGGGAAGAAGTAAAGGCTCTATATGAAGTCCGGGTTATGCCTGCATCTTCCCCTATTTCTTTAATGCCTCTAAAAACGCGGACAAAACGGTTGCCGCTTTTTTGATTGTCTCATCGTCAGGCATGGGGATTTTTAAAGACTGTCTGCCTGTTTTTTCGTCTTTTTCTATGAAGGAAGAGATTATATTTTGGCCAGAGGCTGGCTCGGATAATGCTTTGCTTAATTTTCCTAAAAAGTTCGCGCCGGCGGCAAAGAGTTCTTGCGCCGCCTGACCTGTCGGATGGCCTGAGTTAGGCTGCTCCTTTTTTGTTTCTGTTTCAGATAATGAAAAATTTTTCTGTTTCTGCGCCTGTTCGGCCGCCTCCTGCGATTTAGTCTCCGCGGATGGTCCAACCGGCGCGGCAATCGTTTCAACCGTTTTCATAAATTGTTTAAATTTATCCTCTCCCATAAATACTTCGTCTTCCCCGTTATCCAAAACTCCGGCAAACATTGATTTTTTAAACTTCAGCGTGGCGAGCATGCTTTCTTCAATAGTTCCCTTTGAAATAAAATTTATAATATTGACAGGCTTTGTCTGCCCCAAGCGGTAAACTCTTCCAATCCGTTGTTCCAACACTGCAGGATTCCACGGGCAATCAAGATTTACCACAGTGCTTGCGCACTGAAGGTTTAAACCTACTCCGCCGGCGTCGGTTGATAAAAACACTAATGACGATGGATCTTCATGAAAATTTAATAAAAGGTTTTTCCTGTCCTTGCTTGCTACGCCTCCGTGAAGATATTCGAAATTTATTTTTTTATTCCTTAATTCTTCGGCCACTAACCTCGTCATCCGCTCCCATTGGCTGAATATCACGACTTTTTCTCCTGAAGTGAATATGTCCGTGAGCAATTCCATAAGTTCCGCTATTTTGGTGTCGAATCGCGTTTTTTGATCCAAAATATATGTGCTGTCGCTTGCCATCCTCATGCAATTCAAATGGATCATAAGCATCTGCCTTTCTTTTTCAGACAAGAATTTAACTTTTCTCCATTTGGTGACTAATCTTGTTACGCGCGAATAATGCTCATCATGGATATTCATCTGTTCTTCGGTAACATCCACAAAATAATTTTTGTCTATTCTTTTCGGAAGCTCGCTTAAAACTTCCTGCTTAGTCCGCCTTATTAAAATTGATGAAAGCGTTTTTTTAATATCCCGCAAATCTTTATATCCTATTACTTTGCCGTTCTCATCCATAACTTGATGATTTGCAAGAAAGCGGAATAACGGTCCAAGTTTATGCCTGTCAATGAACTCGGTGATCGAATGAAGTTCTTCAAGCCGATTTTCAAGCGGCGTGCCGGTGAGAACAAGCGCGTAAGAAGATGAAAGCGCTTTGACGGCTTGCGCGATTTTCGTTTTCCAATTTTTTATCCGCTGCGCCTCGTCTATGATAATCAAATCCGGAGCAAAATCATTAAGATATTTAAGATCATTTTTTACGACATTATAAGTTGTTATTTTAAAAAATTCATTCCCGAGATACTGCTCTCTTCTTTTCGGAGACATCCCCTCTATAACCATCGCTTCGCGCGAGGTGAATTTTTCGATTTCTTTTTTCCATTGGTATTTTAATGATGTCGGACAAACTATGAGAACTTTTTCAACCCCGAAAGCTTTCGCCATAATTTCGGATACGGCGATCGCCTGTATGGTTTTCCCAAGCCCCATATCGTCGGCGATGACGCATCTCCCCGCTTTTGCGGCGAAAATAATGGCTTCCTTTTGATATTGATATAGGTTTGTTTTTAGCAAATTATCCAATTCAGGCGAACTAATACCCTTTGGGAATAAAATTTCTATTTTTTCCTTGCGCTTTTGCTCATCTTTGATTTCGATTATATAATCAATCGCGTCTTTATAACATCTGAAATTTTTATCTATTTTCAACGCCGCTTCAATAAATTTCTCAATATTTCCGAAAGATTTTTCGCGCAATACTTGATTTTCGTCAAAATAATCTTTTGCCAATTTTTCAAATTCTTTTTTTCTGAATGAACCTATTCTTAAAGCGACTTGTCTTTTTTTATCGTACTTTAAAAAAATTGACGAGTATTTTCTCTCGGGCGGGTTATCGAACAATTTAGCCGCGCCTTTTTGCTTTTTCATCTTATGCAAAAGGTATTCAATATGCTTGCATGTGCCTAATGTGTTAATGGCAAAATCAGGGCATGAACAATAATTCAAGCCGATATCTTTTGAACGGATAGCGACTTTATAAATTTTTCCATTTGACGGATTTAACAGTTCAAAATCGGAATAAACAGGATGGTCTCCGATATTTTTAATCTTATACTTCTGATCGCGCGCGAACTGGCGGCGCAATTTTATCTGCCACTCATCATAATCTATATCCTTAGGTTTGTAGTAATATGGGATCTTATTTTCTTT
>Ga0154643_1023_pt2 | contig 10250 bp, 4 predicted proteins | sample Rifle2008BG13ft_FD_116072 | JGI IMG/M metagenome (GOLD analysis project Ga0154643, IMG submission 116072) | Candidatus Falkowbacteria bacterium RBG_13_39_14
ATTTATGGATAGACTTCAATCCGAAAAGGCTCCGCAGCCGGAAATTTTACGGGATGAGAACGCGCCTGCCATCCCGCGCCACGAAGCCGAAGAAAATAATCAAACAGAGGAAGAAACCGTTAATGGAAAAGCAAATATTGATAATTTTTTCAAATACGCTCCAGGAGAAATCATTGTTAAATTTAAAGAGAGTAAAGAAAGTAATTTTAAATCCTTGGTTCAAAATAATAGAAAAATCAATTTTAAAGAGGCGCGGATGAAAACGCGGATGTTCAATCAAGGCGGCGCTATAGAGGTCTATAAAATTCCGGATTTGGAAATTAAAGCAAAAAAGTTCTTCAACAGAGCAAAAGAAATAGAAGCCGCGAATAACCGCAATAAAAATAATTTCTTCAGGAAAATAAAAAATAAGGCGACAGAATTAATTCGCGGGAAAAATGAAATAAAAAAAATAAAGGTGCCCACGGAAGAATTCGGTGAAATTGAGATTGATTTAAGCGGGGATGGTTTGATTGATCCTTATACTGAATCGGTGTTGCAAAATTTAAATAAGAATCCCGATATCGAGTATGCCGAAGTAAATCGGGTTGTTAATATTTTAGAATTTGAGAATAATCCGTATTACGGATTGATGTGGCAGCTTGAAAACAGCGGGCAGGCATATCCGACAAGCTCCAGCGGCGTTAAAAGCGGAAAAATAGATGCGGATATAGACGCCAAGGAAGCATGGAATTCGGATAAAAGCGATGGCGCGGGCGATGTGACGGTTGCGGTAATTGATACCGGAATTGATTATGCCCATGAGGACTTCGGCGGCTGCCGCATATCTGAAATCAACGACGAGGATCCTTTGACATGCCCGAAATTTGTTCCGGGCCATGATTTTTATAATTACGATAATGATCCTTTGGACGATCATGGGCACGGCACCCATTGCGCAGGCACTATCGCCGCTTTAAATAACGATAAAGGCATTGTCGGAGTGGCGTATAACGCGAAATTAATGCCGATAAAAGCGCTTAACAGAAATGGCGCGGGATATGAGTGGGATCTTGCTCAAGGCATCGTATGGGCAGTCGATCACGGAGCGGATGTCTTAAGCAATAGCTGGGGAGCATGGGGGCATTCGCAAACCATAGACGACGCGTTCAGATACGCTTATGAACATGGGGTTGTCTCGGTGGCCGCCGCGGGAAATGATTACGGAGCCGACGCGCTTAACATCAGTCCCGCTATGCTTCCGACGGTTATAACCATCGGAGCGTCAGATAGCATGGACGAAATCGCATATTTTTCAAATATAGGCCCTAAAATAGACATTGCCGCTCCAGGAATGAGCATCCTTTCTTTGCGCGCCGACGGCACTGATATGGCGGGCGACGAAAGTCTTATATATAAAGATAAATATTTTATTGCCGGAGGAACAAGCATGGCAGCCCCGCATGCGGCGGGCGCGGCTGCTTTGATAAAAGCGAATCATCCTGATTACAGCCCTGAACAAATAAGGCAGGTTTTAAGAAAAGGGGCGGATGATTTAGGTTCGACCGGGTTTGACGAGAATTTCGGATACGGGCGTCTTAATCTTGAGAAAATGTTAGGCATCGGAGAGGCGGCAGAGGCAATTTTAAATTCTCCGGCGCATAACACAGTCGCTTTGGGAAGCGTTTCCGCGAGCGGTTCTGTCCGAGGGAAATCTGTGCCATTATGGGGATTGTACTGGAAGCAAAATGAAAACGAGGGCGCTTTTGATAATTGCGCCGGGGCAGGCTCGGTAAAATCTTTTAGTTTTGAATGCGAGCTTGATTTAAGCGGTTTAAACGAAGGCCCTGCCTATATTATTCTTAAGGCGAGTACTTCGGGCGATAGTTTTTATGATTATAAAAAAATAATCATAAACAATATGGAAATTTTAGGCATTAAGGGCAATGATATCTACCGGCTGGGAGACGAACTCCCGATAAACGGAATTATCGGAAACAGTAGTTTTACATTGGAATGGTCGGAACATAATGAAAATAACTGGTCTTCCAGAGGCATAACAAATTTCGATGGTGTCCCCCTTAATAAAGAAACTGAACTTGCGAAATGGGACACATTATTGCTTGAACAGGGTTATTATGATTTAAAGCTTTCTTCCAATGGGGCATACGAGCAGGTTAATAATATTTATTTTGATCCTCTCCTTCGTTCCGGCTGGCCGGTTCGGGTGGAATGGGAAAATGTCGGGGATCCGATTGAAAATTTTTCTTTTAAAAAGGATGATAATACACAGGTTAACCTGAGATACGCGGATGAAAGCAATAAAATAAAGGAGGTCGCTTTTAGAAACATGAATGAAATGGAGGCTTTTATTGCCGAAAACAAAGAAACAATAAAAGTTTATTACTGGGCGGGTAATTTAACTCCTGTTGTCGGGGATGTTACCGGAGACGGTAATAATGAGATAGTTGTTATAAAGGGCGGCGATCCAGTCAAAATTTACATTTATAATTCGGACGGGGAATTATTGAACACCATACAGGTCGGGGAAGATGATATTCCCGGAGGAAATCTTTCCCACCCTCTTCTCGCCGACATTGATCGTGACGGAGTTGATGAAATTATCGTTTACATGCCTAATTATTTAACATCAAAATTATACGCTTTCAAATATACGGGCGAATTGGCAAGCGGTTATCCGATAAATCTGACCGGTTCAAACCAGGCTGATTTGGCGGCGGCGGATCTGGATAATGACGGCGTCTTAGAAATTTTGGTTCTTGTAAACTGTTCTTATAAATACAGGATGTTTTCAATTATAAAAAACGGAGCGGTTTTATCCGAGTGGGAGGCTCATGACCATAATTGGATTAATTTAACTTTTAAAAATCCTATTCCCATGTCAGGAAATTTTGACAATGACTCGGATTTGGAGATAGTCATTACCGGCCCGGGTGATTCCGCCTACGATTATGAAAATGAAAAATGGACGAATGAAGGGGTAATCGAAGTTTATAATATGGACGGAACGGCGGTAAACGGATGGCCGAAAACCGTGCCGGGACTAATTTTTTCTTCTCCTGCTTCAGGAGATATAAACAATGACGGGTATGATGAGATAGCCGTGTCTTTAGAAATAGCAGGCTCGGATGCCGAGAGCGGCGGCATATATATTTTTGACAGAAATGGCGGCACATTACCCGGCTGGCCTGTTCTCAAAGGATATGATATTTTTGCTTTCCCGACTTTGGCTGGTTTAACGGATGACGGCAATCTGGAAATATCTTTTTCTGTCGGAGGAAATTTGTATCTGGCCGATTATCAGGGACATATCCTGCCGGGATGGCCGAAAGGAATCAGCGAATATTTTTCGGCGTTTAATATAATTTCAGATGTTAATAATGATAATTCTCTTGATATCATAACAGCTGCGGGAAATAATATTATGGCATGGAGTAAACGCGGCGAACCTGTAGACGGGTTTAGAAGGCTTACTGAAGACTATCCTGACGCGGCTATAACCATAAATGACTTAGATAAAAACGGAACATTGGAACTTATCGCGAGTTCAAATTGGGATGAATATGACGGAGAAGTCAAATATCGCGGCAGTCTTTATGTATGGAATCTTAACGCGGATTATGATGCGGCATCCCTCGCATGGCCTACATTCGGACAAAATTCAATGAGAACCGGCCATTATTCAAAAAATTCATTGGATATACCCCGCAATCTTACGGCAAACGGCGGCAATCCGAGCAAATGGCAGTCAGATTCAAAATTTTTGATTGACTGGGATGAGAGCGATTATTCGACATTCCGGTATAAATTAGGCGAACATCCGGTCTCAAACGAGGATGGTGTTTCCACAACCACAAAACCATTTCACATAAATTCCGATCAGGAAGGCGGACAGATGTTTTATTTATGGTTTGAAGATGAAAACGGAGAAAAGGATTATAGAAAATACGCGAGCGTGGAACTGCGCTATGACAGAGCTCCTTTTCCGCCCTTGAATTTAACGGCAAACGGTTCAAATCCAAGCGCTTTAAGCCATTCTCCTTATTTTACCATTGACTGGCAAAATCCGGATTCTGAAAATCCCATTGCCGGGGCATGGTATAAAATGGGCGAAGAACCTGCCTCTGACGAGGATGGAGAATTTATAACAACCAAACCATTTACTGTTTTATCGTCCGACGAAGGATGCAAGACACTTTATCTCTGGCTTGAAGACGAGGAGGGTAATAAAAATTATGAAAATCGCGCCTCGGTTGTGCTTTGGTACGAGATGCCTGAACTAACGATCCCTCAAAAATTAAGCGCTTTGCCCCGGGACAAAGCGGCAGTATTATCATGGGAAGAAGCTCGCGGCGACGGGGAGATCGCCGGATATAGAATTTATCAAAGGGGCGAAAGTTCTCCATTAAACTATGGTTTGATCGCTTCAACGACTTATACGGTCGAAGGATTGGAAAATGGCCGGAGGTATTATTTTTCCATTTCGGCGGTTGACAACTTCGGAAACGAGAGCGGGCGCGCAAAAGAAGTATTTGTATCGCCTTATGCCGGACCGTATTTGCAATTCTCCGACGAGATCGAAATTTTCAGCGGCGCATGGCAGACTAATCTTGACATTTACGAAGACAAAGCGGTGTGGGAAGATTATAGCAATGGAAACGCGGATATTTATATGTATGATCTATCCGCAAATTATGGCAAATATATAACTTCCAGCTTAAGCGGGCAATACACTCCGGCGATTTATGAAAATAAGATTGTCTGGCGGGATGAAAGAAAAAAGAACGCCGAGCTTTATTTTTATGATTTAAATACAGCCGAAGAAACGAAAGTTGCCTCGAAAAATTTAAGCGGGCGATATTCTCCTGATATTTATGGAGATAAAATAATTTGGAGGGGCGGGCAAAATATTTATTTGTATGATCTGGCGGCTAATATAGAAGAAAAAATAATTCCGAATTTGAGCGGTTATCTTATGCCGAATATTTATGAAAATAAGGTTGTTTACGATCGCAAGGAGAAAAATAATTATAAAATTTATATGTATGACCTTGATAGCGGGGAAGATAGGCGGGTAAGCGAATACGAAAGCGAGCAATATAACGGCAATATATACAATAATAAGATAGTCTGGACCGATTATAGGAATGGCCGCGCCGCTATTTATCTTTATGATATCTCAACCGGAAACGAGTATAAAGTAACAAGCGATTTAAGTTATTCTCCGTCTTCCCCGAAGATATATAAGGATACTGTAATATGGCAGGATAGCAGGAGCGCATTTTCGGGTATTTATATGAGAAAGATTTATACTGTTCCGGACGCTCCGCTGAAATTGACGGCGGACGGCGAAAATCCAAGCCACGAAAAATCAACCCCTGAATTTGAAATTGATTGGGAAAATTCCTTTGATCCATCCGGAATAAGGGGAGTTTGGTATAAATTGGGGGACGAGCCTTCTTTGAATGAGGATGGCGTTTTCACAGAAGAAAAGCCTTTTACTATAACCGCAACCCAAGAAAAGCAAACGCTATTCGTATGGCTTGAAAATAACGACGGGTATAAAGATTATAATAATTACGCAACCGTCTTATTGAATTATGTTGAACCTGAACAATCCGGCGGGGGCGGCGGCGGATCCTCCGGAGGCGGATCTTCCGGAGGCGGCAGTAGCGGCGGAGGAGGATCGTCTGGCGGAGGAGGCGGTTCATCCGGCGGCGGGGCAGGGGCCGCTTTACCCGATGATACTCCTGTAAAAAGGATAACACCGCCTGAAATAAGAATTCCTGAAATAATTCGCGAGTCGCCGCCGGTAAAAGGGCTCGTCTTAGGCGAAACAGTTGATAAAAGAATTTTGCAATACCGGCAAATAGAGGAAGAAAAAAATATAATCTTCGCGAGCGGCGCTGATTTGGATAAGTTGATAAGCCATAATGGGATAAAGAGAAATCTTAAGGAAGAAGGGGACAGTATGGGCAAATATACCAGCTCGCTTGTAAAAGGCGAAAAATTGGAAAAAATATCCATCTTTTCGATAAACAATTTTATTGTTTACGGAACGCAAACTACTCGCGTTCTCGGCGCCGGCGAACGCGCGGGTGTGGTAAATTCCTATAAAAAGGCTTTTGGAAAACTGCCTCAAACAGAGGATGAATGGCGCGATTGTATAGCGATAGGGAACGGGAGATGGCCGAAAGAGAAAAATGAAAAAGCGGAAACCATGGCAAAAAAAGAATTTAAAAAGATATATCTTCGCGAGGCGGATATGGCGAACCCGAATGATAATGCCGCGGTTACGGTAATGGCGTACGGATTGCGGCCTTCTCTAAGAAAACTTGAGGCGGAAATGCCGGCTATAAAGATATTTACGGCAATCTATAAATACGCGCCGTCTTCCGCGCTTGATTGGGATATAGTCCGCGCCATAGCTTATTCCGGAGCGACAAGATAGATAAGATAAATTGAAGCGGCCCCGCAGTACTGCGGGGCCGCCTTCGTTGCGAAAGCAAGAGAAAATATTTTGCGGAAATTATGAACTCCGATAAACTGATTAAAAATTTAACCATCGCGACGGCTTTCTTTTTGCCTGTTGTTTTTAATCCTCTCGGCTTTGATGTGTTCGCTCTCCCCAGGATTATTCTGCTTTATCTTTTCGGCGCTTTATTTATCTTTATAACTTTTATAAAATGGACAAAAGATAAAAAAATAAGCATTCAATATGCGCCTATAATTTATTTTCTGCCGGCTTTTATTTTTTTCGTTTTTATTTCTTTTATATTCTCCGCCCATAAACATACGGCGCTTTTCGGCTATTCTTTGGATTATGAAGGATTGCTTTCATGGATTTGCTATTTTCTTTCCTTTTACGCCGGTTATCTTTATTTTCGAAAGGCGAAGGATATTGAAAAGCTATTTGCATTCCTCTCCATCCCGCTTCTATTGGTCGGGACTTATGCTGTTATTCAGTATTTTTTCGATATCCAACTTATGGAATGGATGCAGAAACAGGAAATAACCAGAGCCTCATCCTTTCTCGGGCATCCTTCTTATCTCGGAATTTATTGCATTATTGTTTTGCCAGCTGTCATGGCTCTTTTAATTGAAAAAAAAAATTTGTCGCGCGCCTTCTATGCTTTAAGCGTTATTTTCGGCTTTTTCGCGCTTATCCTTAGTTTATCGCGCGGCGCGTGGATTGCGGCGCTGGGCATGGGGATATTGTTTTTTCTGCTGAATTTCAGGCATTTTAAAAAAATCGGATTAAACAAAAAAATAATTTCTATTTTGATTATAGGCATAATTTTCGCCTGCGTTTCGGCAGGAGGATTGCTGAAAGATGTTTGGCAAAGATTTTTATCAATTCTCAATCCGGAATCTTCTTCAATAAAAGTTCGCTTATACCTATATAAAGAGAGCTTATTATTGCTTAAAGAAAACTGGCTGGTGGGGATAGGAGCTGATAATTATGCTTTTCTGATCCCGAAATATTTTTCTGCCGCATGGGAGACATTCCGTCTTGTTGCGGCGGATAAAGCCCATAACCAAATCCTTGATTACTGGATAAGCTTCGGAATCGGAGGAATTTTAACTTATCTTTCTTTTTTGGTTTTATGGTTTAGGAAAAGCATAAGCGCGGTTTTAAAATCTGGAAGAAATTGTTTAAGCGGCAAAGAAAGAATTTTTTTGCAAAGCATTATTATTTCCTCAATAGGATATTTAATAGCGGCGCAATTCCATTATTCCTCAATAGAACTTGCTCCGATTTTTTTCCTTTTTCTTGGAATCGGAGCCGGGATAATGGCGATGGGCGGCATAATGGCGGAAAAAAAGATAGAGGCAACGATAAAATTTTCGCACCTTCCTTTTATAAGCGCGTTCGCCGTCTTTTTCGCGGTCTTTTTCGGCTTTAAAAAAATCAGCGCCGATTGCGCCTTCGCGAAAGCTATGAGAAGCAATGATTTGGGAGAATCAATCGCGCTTTTGGAGAGCGCGATTGAAAACAATCCTTATTCGGCTAACTATTATTTTTCTCTTAACGAACTGTTTATGCAAGCCGGCAAGAAAACAGGAGAATATTCATATTTTGAAAAAGCGATCAAGGTTTTGAATCAGGCAAGCGGTTATTTCCCGCAGGATTATAGAATTTATTATATTTTGGGAGAAACATATCTTGGAGTTTCTCCGTACGCCCAAAACCGCGGATATGTTTACGGTAAAGCGGCTGATTCATTTTCCAAGACATTAGAGCTTTATCCTAATTTTTCGGACGCGCATTTGAAGCTTGGAGTATCGCTCGCGCATGCGGGGAAGGAAAATGAGGCGTTGGATGAATGGGATGATTGTGTCCGTATGAATAAAACTAATTCGCAATGCTATTATAATTTGCATGTTTTATATGGAAAGATGAATGAAAGCGTATTGTCAGAGGAAAATTACGAGAAGTATTTGATGTATAAGAAGGCGGAATGACACAGATATAAGACGAATTTTTACTGAGCACGGATTATGCGCGTGTTTGAAGCTTGACGGAGTCCCGCACTCCTACGCTTTCAATTTACATTTCCCAAATTTCGTGGTAGGATGTGAATATGAGCTTATTTTTTTGTTTTCTTGTTTTCTTGTTTTCTTGAAATATGTTACTGGCTAAACTGCATAATTTCGTCCAGAAGAATTTTTTCTTAAAAGATAAGATAATTATCGCTAATTTGATTGCAAGCTTGTTTTTTATTCTAGGCTTGATTTTTTTATTGCTTTTTAAAATAGGCTTTAAATTCAATTCTTCGTCCCAGCTCTTCTTGCATTATAATATTTATTTTGGTATAGACTGGATAGGCAGCTGGTATAAGATATACATATATCCCTTTGCAGGATTATTGATATTTATTATCAATTTTTTGCTGGCGATTTATTTCTATGAAAACGACAAAATTACGAGTTATCTTTTAGCAGGTTCCGCGACATTTTGCCAAATAATAATTTTTATTTCCGGATACTGCGCGATATGGATAAATAGCTGATGTTCTATTGTTCTATTGTTCTACTGTTCTACTGTTCTATTGTTGCTTTAATGTCTTCTCGCTGTCGGAACAATATGGCAATATAGCAATATAACAATTTAGCAATATAACAATATAACAATATAACAATAGATTTGATGTACAACTTCTATGTGATAAAAATTTTTTTCTTCACGACGATTGCGTTTTTGCTGGCTATGCTCTTAACGCCGATTTTAATGCGGCTTTTGAATAAGTTTAAGCTCGGGAAAAAAATACGGGACCATGCCACAGCCCCTATTTACTCGAAAATGCACGCGTCAAAAAACGGAACGCCGGTAATGGGCGGGATTTTGATTTGGGGGACGGTTCTAATACTCGCGCTCTCGTTTTTTTATTTGGCAAAATTCACCTCAATTGAATTTTTTGATAAATATAATTTCCTGACGCGCGCGCAAACATTGCTTCCTCTTGGCGCGCTTCTTGTGTCAGCCGCAATCGGACTTATTGATGATTATTTGAATACCCGTCAAATAGGATCGAACGGAGGGGGAATGAGAGCCTCTCACCGGCTTATTATCTATACCATGCTTGCCACATTCGTCGCTATAATCGGCGCGTCATGGTTTTATTTGAAATTAAATTGGGATTTGATAAGGATTCCGTTTGTGGGAAATTTCGAAATCGGTCTTTGGTCAATTCCGCTTTTTATTTTGGTTATCGTCGCGACAGCTTTTTCCGTTAACGAAATAGACGGGCTCGACGGCTTAGCGGGCGGGATTTTGATGGCAATGTTCGGAGCGTACAGCGCGATCGCTTTCGCGCAGGGAAAATATGATCTCGCGTCGTTCTGCGGAGTTATTGTCGGGGCGCTTTTGGCTTTTTTATGGTTTAATATAAATCCGGCGAAGTTTTTTATGGGCGATACCGGAGCCATGTCATTGGGAGTTACTATCGCGATTGTCGCTATGCTTACAAATACGATTATGCTTCTCCCTATAATCGGTTTTTTGCTTGTTATTACTTCCGGTTCCGTAATCGTTCAGGTAATATCTAAAAAGATCCGCGGGAAAAAGATATTTTTATCATCTCCTTTGCACCATCATCTTGAGGCTAAAGGATGGAAAGAAGCTACTATTGTAATGAGATTTTGGGTTATCTCCATGATCAGCACGGTTATCGGTCTTATCATCGCCTTGATTGATAAAGGGTGGAGGTGAATTTCAACAAAACAAAAAAGCAAGAAAACAACAAAAC
>Ga0154643_1043_pt1 | contig 10168 bp, 8 predicted proteins | sample Rifle2008BG13ft_FD_116072 | JGI IMG/M metagenome (GOLD analysis project Ga0154643, IMG submission 116072) | Candidatus Falkowbacteria bacterium RBG_13_39_14
CAAAAATCAAAAATCAAATGGGGATGGACTAAAAAAGACGCAAGAAAAGTTTTTAAATATACTCCGACAAAATTAAATTAACGAAGTACTAGGATGCTGTGTGAAGAAAAAGTTGTCATAAAAAATCTTCATGCGCAGGTAAGATTTTTTTTTAAAGCGCTTGAAGATGCGCTTGTAGAGTATATGAAATAGGCAACAGACTTACAGGAATTTGAACTTGGGTCGGGGCAAGTGGACCCGACTTACCTTGAACTTTTTTTGAACCATACACCCTTCGGTTGGATTTTTCAATCGAAGGGTTTATTTTTTTTACGCATTTTCTCTTGCGCCAATTAAACGCTTACCCCCCCTGCCCCCCCTCCTATATTTGTAACTACTCGCCACATGTCATTGCTTCGTCATCCCGTCAGTCGCGATTGACGGGATGACGAAGCAATCCCAGAGTCAGTACCTCGCACCACGGGATTGCTTCGTCGGCTAACACCTCCTCGCAATGACAACCTGAGTAAATACCTATATTTAAAAGGATTTACGAAAGCCATGCTCAAAGCTATTTAAAGCGGCCATCGGACAGCCATCGTTTAGGGGGGGACTAAAACGACATTGATTTCCGCGTTTGATCCGCGTAGCTGATCCGCGTGAAGATCCGCGGAGCTATAATTTGACGCGATAGCGTGGATCGCTATCACCTAAATTTTTCTTTCTCAGACACCTACGGTATATTCTTATACATCGGCATGCCGGAGGATGGGCTTATCGGAACATAAATAGTTCCTTGGCGGTCTTTGAGTTCGTTGATGTATAAATAGTCGAGATATTTGTCGGTCAAACTCTCGTTTATAATTTTTTGCGCGTCGCGCTGGCCTGCGGCTTGGATTCGTTTCCTTTCGGCTTCTTTCTTTTCTTTATCTAAAATAAAATCCATCTGTTGCGCTTCCTGATCCGCTTGCAATTTCACTTCTATTGATTTTGTAAGCCCCGCCGGCAAGGCGACATTTCTTAAAAGAACCGATTCGATCGTTATCCCCCTGGGGTTAATGACATCAACTAATTTTTCCTGGATTTTTGTCGTCAGTTCCGTCCGTTTTTCCGTGTATATGTCAACGGCGTTATAATTTGCCGCAATCTCCCGGATAGCCGCTCTTATTTCAGGGCGAATAATCTTTTCATCATATGTTATGCCTATATCTTTATAAACATCAGACGCTTTATCCTCTTCCAGATGGTATAAGACCGTTATATCCAACCCGACTTCAAGCCCCTCTTTAGTTAAAGCCCTGATGGCGTCATTTCCCTTAACCCTTCCTTCCATTACCGCGCCGCTCATGGTATATTCTTCTGTGCGTATGCTCATTTTCGTAATGTTTGCGAAAGGGTTTATAAAATGCAAACCGGAGGATATTTCCCGACCGCTCACTTTTCCGAAAAGATGGTAAACGCCTGTTTCTCCGGCGGGAATAATTACGATCATTGTTGCGGCGAGTATTATCAAAATTATAATAATCAGAGAACTTGTGATAATCCGCTTTGTGAATTGGAACATATTTTTCGCTTTATCTTCGAATGAGTCGGCGTTATAAACATAACTCCGATTCTTATCGGAAGATTTTTTAAAAAATTCCTGCCATTTTTCGAACGGCCGTCCGCCTTTGGCAAGTTTGAATGATTTTAAAATTTTCATAGCCGGAAATATTATTCATTTGAAAAATATGAGGATTCTCTTAATCCTTTTTTAAGACTATCCAAAAAAGATTTTTTATATAGACCTGTCTTTTTAAATTCAGTTATTATTTTTTTTGCGTTTTTTGCGGGGGGTTCCTCAAAAAAACTAGATTCGAAAAGATTGCGCATAATCTCAAAACGATCTTTTATTTGTTTCAGCTTCTGATATTCGGTTTTTTTAAGAGTAATTGTTTTTTCCATATGTTTTCAGTATATCACGGAATTGACTGGAGTCAAGCAAATATCCGTCCTCCGTGTTAATCAGTCCCAAATCCGTGTTTATCCGTCATTGTCTCTTCATTCTTTCTGCCTATATTGCAGCGCTTCGCCGATATGATTTTCCTGTATGTTATCGCATCCGGCCAAATCAGCAATAGTGCGGGAAAGTTTAAGTATTCTATAATATGATCTTGCGGATAAATGAAGCTGGGATACGGCATTTTTTAAAAGGTTCATGCAATCATCGCCTATCTTGCAGAATTCTTTGACTTCCTGCGGGCCCATTTCCGAATTTGTGATTAAATTTTTGTCTTTGAATCGTTGTTTTTGAATTTTTCTCGCCGCTTCCACTCTGGCGCGGATAATATCGGAGGACTCGCCGGAATGTTCTTCTGATAATTTGCTGAATTTTACCCGAGGCACATCAATATGAAGGTCGATTCTGTCCAAGAGAGGTCCTGAGATTTTATTTTTGTATTTCAAAACTTGTTGCGGCGAACATGAACACGGCCGTTCGGAATCGCCGCTATATCCGCAAGGGCAGGGATTTTGACTTGCGACTAGGATAAAATTCGCCGGAAATGTGTGAGTTCCTTGCGCCCTTGATACGGTTATGATCCCGTCTTCCAGAGGCTGGCGCAAGCTCTCAAGAACTTGCCGCGGGAATTCAGGAAATTCATCAAGAAATAAAACGCCTCTGTGAGCCAGAGAAATTTCTCCCGGTTTCGGAATTTTTCCTCCTCCCACGAGCGCCACTCCGCTTGAGGTATGATGCGGCGTTCTGAACGGTCTTTCTGTTATTAGCGGCTTGCCGCTGGGAAGCAGTCCCGCGACGGAATAAATTTTTGTCGCCTCTATTATCTCCCGCTCTTCCATTCTTGGCAATATGCTGGGGACTGTTCTTGAAAGAAGAGTCTTCCCCGAGCCGGGCGGACCTGACATCAGAACATTGTGAGCTCCAGCGGCTGCGATTTCTAAAGCTCTTTTCGCGTTTTCCTGGCCCTTTATATGCGACATATCATTCGTATAATTTGCGGTTGGAATAAAGGCGAAATGATCTGAAATAAAAGGCGCGATTTCCTCTCCGCCAAGATGCCGCAGCAACGATTGTAAATTTTCTACCGGGATGATCTCGACGCCTTTTATTAAAGAGGCTTCCGGCGCGTCGGCGGAAGGGATATACAGCCGTTTAAAATTTTTTTCTTTGGCGTATATCGCAATCGGAAGAATTCCGTTAACATGCCGCAGCTTTCCTTCCAAAGAAAGTTCTCCGACAATAAGGCTTTTTTCCGCATCAAAATTATAATCGGCTGTTGCAAGTATAATTCCAAGCGCCATGGGAAGGTCGTATGAGGGGCCTTCTTTTCTAATATCCGCCGGCGCAAGGTTAATTGTCCATCTTTTATTGTATGGATATGAAAAGCCGACATTTTTAAATGCCGCATAAATTCTTTCTTTCGCTTCTTTTACAGCCATATCGGGCAATCCCACGATGTTGAATTCGGGATGACCTTGAGATATGTCGATTTCAACCTCGACTCCTTGGCAATTCAATCCTAAAACAGCGCATGAATGGACTTTTTTGAACATAAACCCATAACACAAATCCGCGAATGAGATGCAAATTTTCGAATTCGCTAATATTCGCATTTTCGCAGATTAGCATAAAATTTGTAGATTAGTGTTATGTTATTATATCACAACTTTATTTTTTGGTCTAAGAAACTGTCCAAAAAGCGGGTCATACAGAATATAGGGGTAAGGTAATTTTGTCATTTCGACCGAACGAAAAAATATTTATGGAGTAAAACGAAATAAATATTTTTGAGTGAGTGGAGAAATCCCTTTAATAAACCTGAATATTTGCCATTAAAAGAGATTCCTCCACTCATTCGTCGCCGCTTAGGCGGCTTCCTCATTCGGTCGGAATGACAGACCCCACCCCAAAATTCTGTATGAGCCCAAAAAGCCCTTCGCGGCACAAAAAATTGGATCTTTTTTCGCAGAAAATTTGAAATTTCGTCAACGATATGTTAATATCGCTTTCCCGATCATACTTTTGATAACAGAGGATGCCGAACCTGATAGACCCGAAGAGATAGTTGATAAAATAAAGGTTTTTTGGTAAGATAAAAAATAGAAATTGAGAAATTAAGAAATTTGGGACGAAAATATGCTTGAATTTATAATCAGAATGGGGATTTGGATAAGGGGGGCATAAAGTTTCCGCCAAAGGCGGATCAGCCTTTGGCGGAATAAAGTTCATAAAATATGACATCATCAGAAATTAGAAAAAAATACATAGAATTTTTTAAAAGTAAAGGACATACGGAAATTCCGTCCGCGTCGCTCATTCCGGAGAATGATCCGACTGTGCTTTTTACTACCGCGGGAATGCATCCTCTGGTTCCCTGCTTGCTTGGCGAATTTCACCCTGCCGGAAAAAGGTTAGTTGATGTTCAAAAGTGCGTCAGAACTGGAGATATTGAAGAAGTTGGAGACCAGTGGCATTTGTCTTTTTTTGAAATGCTGGGAAATTGGTCATTAGGCGTTTATTTTAAAGAAGAAGCAATCGAGTATAGTTTTGAATTTTTAACAGGTTCCGATTGGATGGGAATGGACCCAAAAAGGCTTTATGTTTCCGTTTTCAAGGGAGATGAGGACGCGCCGCGAGATAATGACGCTATTGAGATTTGGCAAACACAGTTTGCGAAAGTTGGAATCAAAGCGGATGTATGGAATGGAGGAGAAATGAGAGAAGGGGATAGAATTTTCCCATTCGGCAAAAAAGAAAATTGGTGGGGACCGGCGGGAGTTACAGGGCCTTGCGGACCTGACACAGAGATGTTTTATGATACAGGGAAAGAAAAATGCTCTCCAGAATGCAATCCAAGTTGTTCCTGCGGAAAATTCGTGGAAATATGGAATGATGTTTTTATGCAATATAATAAAACCTCCAGCGGTAAATACGAGCCATTAGCGCAAAAAAATGTGGATACTGGAATGGGGTTAGAAAGAATGACAGCAATTATGCAGGGAAAAGATAATAATTATGAAACAGAGTTATTCATTCCGATTATAGAGGAGATAGAAAAAATTTCAGAGAAAAATTATAAAGAATCAGATGAAACGATAAAAGCTATGAGAATTATTACGGATCATCTTCGAGCGGCTACTTTCATTTTAGGCGATTCAAAAGGAATCGCGCCGTCTAATCTTGGGCAGGGATATGTTTTGCGCCGATTTATCCGACGAGCTGTTCGATATGGAAAACAGTTAGGCATAAATAAAAAATTTGCTTCTCAAATAGCGGAAATTATTATCGAAAATTTTAAAAAAATATATCCAGAATTGGAAAAGAATAGGCAGTTTATTATTAGTGAACTAGAAAAAGAGGAAGAAAAATTTTTGCAAACATTAGAGAAAGGATTAAAAAAATTGAGTGAAATAATTATAGAGGAGTATAATAATGGAGAATTATTCACAAGATGGCTGCCAAATGATGTCGTATTTGATTTATATCAGACATATGGTTTTCCCTTTGAAATGACTAAAGAAATAGCGCTTGAGAAAGGAATTGAAGTAGATGAGATGGAATTTAAAAAAAGGTTTAAAAAACACCAAGAACTCTCGCGCTCCGCGTCAGCCGGAATGTTCAAAGGCGGGCTCGCGGACGCGGGAGAGCAAACGACGAAATACCATACCGCGACTCATTTACTGCATCAAGCGCTAAGACAAGTTCTCGGAGATCATGTCCAACAAAAAGGAAGCAATATTACGGCGGAAAGATTAAGATTTGATTTTTCTCATCCCGACAAAATGACGCCGGAACAGATCGCGGAAGTGGAGAATATAGTAAATGAGCAAATTCGAAAAGCTTTGCCGGTGCACTCTGAAGAAATGACTGTCGAAGAAGCAAAGGAAGCCGGAGCTTTAGGATTTTTCGAGTCGAAATACGGCGAAAAAGTAAAAGTTTATTCCGTCGGTTCGTCAGTTGCAGAAGGTGGCGAGTATTTTTCCCGCGAAATCTGCGGAGGGCCTCATATAAAAAACACTTCAGAACTTGGACAGTTTAAGATTAAAAAGGAAGAGTCCTCAAGCGCCGGAGTTAGGAGGATAAAAGCCGTTCTATTATAATTGATTGCGGCAGATCAAAATTTTATAAAGTAAATTTGATATCACAAATTGTGATACCAAATACAAGAGGATATGCAGAACAACCAAAATTTAATTCCGGCAGAGACTATTGTCAGTAAAATTTTTGTATTTCGCGGGAAAAAGGTGATGCTTGATCGGGATTTAGCTGCTCTTTATGAAGTACCGGCAAAACGCCTGAATGAGCAAGTGAGAAGGAATTATAAAAGGTTCCCTGATGATTTTATGTTTCAATTAACAAAAGAAGAATTTGATTCTTTAAGGTCGCAAATTGCGACCTTAAAGAGAGGGCAACATTCCAAAATTGACTTTCAAAATAAATTTGATATACTGTTTGTATGAGTTATAAATTTACTACAATCATAATTTTGGCAAAAGTAAAAAACGCTCTTAGAGCGTTTTTTACTTTTTTATAAATATTACTATCTCCCAATAACATACATGCTCCCGCCCAAGTTTCTTACCATGCCCTTCATTTCCATCATCATCAAAGCGCTTGATAAAGACGGAGCTCCCATTTTGAGGTTGCGGCAAAGGGAATCTATATGAATCGGTTCGTCCGTTAAATTTTTCAGGATTAATTTTTGTTCTTCGGTTTCTGGAATTATTTTTTTATTTTCATGAAATTCAACGATTTTCTTAAAGTTTAGGATTTCAAGTATGTCATCGGATGAAGTTATAAGATGCGCGCCTTTTTTAAGAAGGTCATGAGCGCCGCGGGATGTCGGACTAAATACGCTTCCCGGCACAGCGAATACTTCGCGATTTTGATCTAAAGCGGTTTTGGCGGTAATCAAGGCGCCTGATTTTTCCGCGGCTTCAATTATTAAAACACCCAATGATAATCCTGATATCATTCTATTTCTTTGGGGGAAATTATAATTTAAAGGCGGGGTGCCGATTGTATATTCCGAAATTACAACCCCGTTTTTTTCAATAATCCGATCGGATAAATATCTATGGTGCGAAGGATAGATATTCGCTTTGTCTAATCCGGATCCCAATACGGCTGTTGTTTTTCCCTGAACTTCCAAAGCGGCGGAATGCGCGATAGCGTCAACTCCAAGCGCAAGCCCGCTTGTTATAACCATTCCGTTTTTTGCCAATGGCTTTACTAAGAAGGGAGTTGTTTGATTGCCGTAAGAAGAAATTCTGCGGGAGCCTACAACTCCGATTCCCGGCTCGTCCAAAATATTGATATTTCCTTTATAGAAAATTACAGGCGGAGCGTCATATATTTCTTTTAAGAGCGACGGATATTGTTTGTCATTTAAAGTAATTGCATTTATGCGTTCTTTCTCCATCTTTTCCATTTCCCCATCAGGCGATATGTTTTTTCTTTTTGAAATAAATTCCTCTGCAGCTTTCGCGTCAATGCCAGCTTCTATAAGTTCTTCAAATGAGGCGGAAAAAGCTTTTTCCATATCAGAAAAATAACCGCGCAGTTTTTTAAACCGCGTCGGACCGACAACGCCGGTTTTTATTATGCTAATCCAATATTTTAAATCATCCATATTATTTTTGTAACTTATCCCAAGCTAAATTAAAAATAAACCGCTGCATATTGGCGATTTCTTCGCTTTCGATTACAACCGCCATAAAATTTTCTTTATAGGAAATTAAAGCGACTTTATTTCCGTAAATTTCCGTGTCGCCGAAAAAATTGAATTTATTTTCTTCAATGATAATTATTTCCCTAAGATCTCTTATCGCGTTTCTTTCCCATTCGCGGCTTACTTCGCTGTCGATGGCGATCATTTTAACTTTTAAATTTTTTGCCACCCTTCGCTTAAAATATTCCTGTGCGTATTCCCGCGGAAAGAAATCAAAAAATTTTTTTATTCCGGTATAAGTTAATATTACATCATCTCGCCTTGTTGACGCAAGTGTATCCTCATAAACGGTAATAGCTCCGTTAAGCCCCTCGTAAAATTTTATCTTTGGTTTAGCTTCCAATAAATTATATATGGATTTAAGTTCCGGCATTATTTTTACCAGTTCTATCTCTTTTTGCTTTAGAGCGGTTTGCAGCTTTTCGGGATTTTCCGCGCCGAAAAATCGTTTTTTGCCTTTTAGAGTTTGATAAAATACCCCTTTATCTATTAAATCATCTAAGATCTTATAGGCAGTCGGGCGTTTAATGTCCGCTTTTTTTGCCAAATTTTGGACTGAATCTTCCCCTAACTCCAAACCGGCGAGGTATAAATTAACCTCGTCTTTTGTCATCCCCAAATTTTCTAAAATTTGTTTTGATGATTTGTTCATAGATAGCGAGAGGTGTCAGGAGCTCTTAAAGCTCCTGACACCGAGAACTCCGATTAAAGGTGTCAGTAACTGCTCACTGACCCTCTGTTTTTGCGTCATTCTGAGCCGAGGAACGAGGCGAAGAATCCCCTGGCGCGAGGCGTTGATTAAGGGGATCCTTCGTCGCTTCGCTCCTCAGGATGACGCTTTTTCCGTTATGCTCAGTGAGCAGTTACAGGTGTCATTCAGGTAACTGTTCAGGTAGCTCCAAAAGTGCCATTTGCTAAAAGGAATAGCTTGCATTCACAAAATTCGTTTTTTGCTCTGGAATTTAAATTTTCAGTTAAAATTAAAGGTTTTTAAGCAAATGGCACTGAAAGCAACCTGAGCAGTTACTCATTCAGGAACATCGCTTCATACGCAATACAAGGTTGGCAATGTCATTCCGGTCAACCTCGAATGAAGTTGAGTGAAACGAAATTGAATGAGGGGGAGTGGATGAATCCCTTTAAATTGATAAGGCTTGGCTTAATAAAAGGGATTCCTCCACTCACTCCCCGCCAAAATTTTTGCTCCGCAAAAACTTCGGCGGGTCGTTCGGTCGGAATGACAAACTCCCCTAAATGCGCATAATCATGATTATCGCCTTACGCATAGATGATATTATATTTTGTCACGATTTATAACAACAATTATATTATAATATATTGGCTTAAAAAGTCAATAGAAGTGGTTTATCCATTCAAATGTTGACAAAAATGTTTAGGATATTGACAAAATTTGCAAAATACGCTATAATTAAACATTAAATAATAGATTTGTCAAATTTATGAAATATATTATTCCAAAATACAGCGAAGATAAAAGCGCAGATATAGGAATACAAAATATTCAAAATATTATGGATGGAAAAGGCAGCTTGCAATTTAACGGCGCTTATATTTTTCTTGCGCCAAAATGCAATTTCCGATGCAAAGGTTGTTTTACGCATGTGGGACATAATATCGGTGAAAGTTTAAATTTTCAAGCAATTAAAGAAATAGTTAGTTTCGCAAAAAGCAGAGGCGCTAAATCAATAATTTTTGCAGGGGCAGGAGAACCTGCCTTAGATCCTCTTTACAAGTCAATTAGAGATTATATAAATAAAAAAAATCTTCAAGTAGTTTTATTTACCAACGGGACAACGATAAAAAATACTGAAGATGCTAAAAAAATGTTGATATCAGGACCCGTAATCGCGAAGATGTTTTCTTTGAATCCATGCCATTATGATTTATTAACTGGCAGGAAGGGAGCCTTTGCATCATCAATGCGCGGGATAAATTATTTACTGCAGGCAGGAGATGAGTTAGCAAAAGAGGGAAAAAATGTTTCATTAGCGATAGATTCTTATGTAAGCAAAGATAACTATAGGGACATGCCTAAATTATTAAGATTTTGCAGGGAAAATAAAATAATACCCTATTTCGAAGCATTTATTGAGTTAGGACAAACTCCAGCAATGATAAAAAAGCTTGCATTATCAGAAAAGAAATTAGCAGACACATTTTTACGATTACAGAATATTGATAAGCGAGAATTTAAAATTCCAACTGAATTAAAACAAGGTTCTCGAAATTATGGGCAGGATCCCTGCAATAAAGCAACTCATATGTTTTGCGTTCGAGAAAATGGCGATGTTTATATGTGCGTATGCACTTTAAGGAAAGTTGGTAATATTTATGAAAGAAAAACTGTTTATCGGTGTCTAGAGGATATTTTTAATGTAAGAAATAAAAAGCTGCTTAAGTATTTAAAATGCGATAAATGTTCGAAAGTTTTTAATCTA
>Ga0154643_1091_pt1 | contig 10099 bp, 10 predicted proteins | sample Rifle2008BG13ft_FD_116072 | JGI IMG/M metagenome (GOLD analysis project Ga0154643, IMG submission 116072) | Candidatus Falkowbacteria bacterium RBG_13_39_14
GGAAAATGTAGTGGAAAGAATTTTAGGTATGCTTATTTTTGCCTTGTTTTAGCCTTTTTAAAAAATCATCTGTCGAAGATGAGTTTAAGTTTGGAAATTGAAAAAATTTACAAAGAGAGCAAATCCGCGAAAATGCCGGACAACCGTCCGCTATTTTCGGAGATGATTGATTATATAAAAACCAACGATAAAGAAAGTTATGGGATTTTATGCTGGAAAATAGACAGGCTTTCAAGAAATCCGATAGACAGCGCGACGGTGCAGTGGCTATTGCAGCAAGGGCGGATTAAAGTAATTCAAACAGCGGATCGCCAGTATTTGCCCTCTGACAATGTTTTGCTTTTTAATGTTGAAAGCTCAATGGCTAATCAATATATTTTAGATTTATCAAAAAATGCTAAAAGAGGAATAATCGTAAAATTAGAAAAAGGCGGGTTCCCGAATTTCGCGCCTGTGGGGTATTTGAACGATAAAGCGACCAAGACGATTATTGTTGATAATGAACGGGCGCAATATGTAAGAAAAGCTTTTGAGATGTACGCGAGCGGTAATTATGCTTTAAAAGAAATTACAAATATTTTATATAGTGGTATTACTTAAAATTGCACCCAAATAAATTTTCTAATTTAAGCTGAAATTAGTTTTAAATAAAGCATTTTTTAACTTTATGTAAAAAGGCGGGATTTTAAGTGCTACCACTATACAAAGAGGGGTTCAGAAGCAAAGGCGGCAAGAAAATACATAAAAGCAAAATTCTACATTTTATCAAATTCAATTTATTGCGGGATAATAGAAAAGGACGGAAAAAAATATATTGGAAATCACAAGCCGATTATTACGAAAAAATTATTTGATGCTGTTCAGGAAGTCGCTAAAAAGACAAGCAGGCCTAAGACAAAAAATTTGTATTTTATGTACAGGGGAGTTTTAAGATGTTCAAATTGCGGGTGCGTTTTAACCGCGAGCAGAAAGAAAGGAAAACATATTTATTACTATTGCACAAACGGCAAAGGGAAATGCGGGGAGCATAAAAGCTATTTAAAAGAAAATTATGTAAGCGGAGAATTGGCGAAAGTGTTTGATAAAATAAAGTTTGACGAACGGCTTATAAATTTATGCTATAAGGCTAAAATGGAAGAACTGCAAACGAACGAAAACTATTTAACAAAAGCGGAAGAAAATTTAAAAAGCAGGTTAGACATAATTTTAACGAGAAAAAACGCGGTTTTGGATTTATTTATAGACGGAAAAATTGGAAAGGATATTTTTGACATTAAAAGCAATTCGTTAAATAACGAGGAAATAGAAATAAAAAAGGAATTATCCGAATTAAAAGGGAAAATCGGGAGCAAGGGAAAGGAAACTTTGGAACGGATCAAAGAGGTGTTTTTATACCCTGTTAATAAGGAAAAAGGCTTTTTAAAAATAGAGGATGAGAAAAAGGAAAAAGTAATAAAAACCCTGCTTTGGAACGCGAGTTTTGCCAATCAAAAAATCGCTTGTTTCAGCTTTAAAGAGCCGTATAACATACTCTCAAAAGTTGAAGATAAAAGCGATTTTTCGCAGATGCTCCGGGGGTGGGATTCGGACCCACGACCAATTGGTTACACTTAGCCTCTCTGTTTCCAGAAAGAGTGGACTATATCATTCCCGCAATACTGCGGGACAAGGCGCTTCCCATTCCGCAGAATGCGAAACAGTACTCCTGAAAAGGATAGTCTCTGAACCTTCCTTCGCAGCCGCGACTCTACAAAGGATTGCTTTGCAAAGCCGTAGCTTTAGCGAAGGCTTGGCTGCTGATTACCATACCTTTTTCAAAGGATTAGGCTTCCAGCAATTCACCTTGTTTTTCAACCCCAATTACTTGAGGAAGCTGCGTAATGCCTTCGTGCACTTCTCTATGGCAGTTTGCACATAATAAAATGCACTTATCAATTTCTTTTTTAACTTCATTCCAACTTCGTGTATATCCTTTAGCGGATATTCCCAAATCTTTACCTTTAGAATTGACATGATGGAATTCTAGAGATTGTATGCATTTGTTATAGCCACAAATTGCACATTTAGATCCTTTATATTCCATTGCCATTTTTCTAATAGTTTTCTCCTTTTTGCAACCGCGTTTTTTAGATATTCTGCACGATCGGCATATTTTTTTTTATCTTTTGCCATATAAATAATTATAGCAAAAGATTGTGTTCACAGCCAACTGCGCTACCACTGCGCTACCCCGGAATACAGATTAAAATTTTTACGATACCCTTATCCGCGCCGCTGTCGGACAGAAAATTTAGCATCCAGCGTTTTAAACGGATTTGCACGGATTCATGACAGATTTGCGCGGATCAGTAATCGTAAAAACAAAAAAGCAACCTGCCTGCGCCCCGCCTGCGCGGGCAGGAGGCAGGGAAAGCAACAAAACAATTTCCGCTTTTATGTTAATCATTATTATGTAATTGTAAAAATAACTTTTATATGTATTTAATATTAAAATTATGTTTTTGTCAACCGACCGGGCAAGGCATTCAACTACCTTGAGACGGGGCAGCGCCCCGTCTCTACAACGCAACAAACCCCGGACCATCGGAACTACTTCACCCTCCCGCAATATACGGGGCAGGTCTCCTTCTAAAGGAGAGGGGATATCTAAAATCTGCAATCTAAAATCTAAAATCTAAAATCCCTAATAGTCCTTTAATTTCTTTATATCCTCCTGCTTGCGGATTTTTTCAAGGGCTTTCGCTTCAATTTGGCGGATGCGCTCGCGGGTAACATTAAACTCTTTGCCGACTTCTTCCAAAGTATGGGACACGCCGTCGATCAGCCCAAAGCGCAGCTCCAAAATTTTCTGCTCCCGCGGAGAAAGCTTTGTTATAACTTCTTTTACATAATCGCGGAGCAGTTCCAGAGCCGCGGATTTGTCAGGCGTCATTGTTTTCTGGTCCTCAATAAAATCTTCAAGCTTGCTGTCCTCGTCCTCTTCCCCCATGCTTGTCTCCAATGAGATGGTATCTTGGGATATTTTTATGATATGGCGAACTTTATCGACTTCCTCGCTCATCTCGGAAGCGATTTCTTCAGGCATCGGCTCCCTGCCGAGATCCTGTATCAATTGCCGCTCGACTTGCTGGAATTTATTTATGGTTTCGACCATATGGACAGGAATCCTGATCGTTCTTGATTGATCCGCCAATGCGCGCGTTATCGCCTGCCTTATCCACCATGTCGCGTATGTCGAGAATTTATATCCCTTTTTATATTCGAATTTCTCAACCGCGCGGAACAAACCTATATTTCCTTCCTGAATCAAATCCAAAAGAGTCAAACTTTTTCCGGTAAATTTTTTCGCGATTGAAACGACAAGACGCAAATTCGCTTCGATCAATTTCCTTTTCGCTTCCTCATCGCCTTTCTCTTTTCTTTTCGCGAGCGCAATTTCCTCTTCGCTTGAAAGAAGAGGGACTTTTCCGATCTCCCGCAGGTACATCTGGATCGAGTCCGCGGATATGTCTCCCAAATCTATTTTATCAAGTAAAGATTTCTTTTTATCTTCCTTTTCCTTTTTCCCGTCCGGTTTTTTTATTTCTCCAACAGGCTTTAGAATTTCCCCTAAAAATCCGCCCTTCTTTTCCACCAATTCAATGCCGTTATCTTCGATTTTATCCAAAAACTCTTCATACAAGTCAAGGTAATGTTCGAACTTAGGAAAAACTTGCATTATCTCATAGTCCGTTACAAAGCCTCTTAAACGGCCTTTTTTAATAAGCTCATTTATTGACTCGTTTGAAGGCGCGATTACTTCTTCAACCGGAATTATTTCCTTAACAGCTGCTGGAGTTTTTTTCGCTTCAACCGTTAGCGCCTGTTTCCTTAGGGGTTTCTTGAAAAACTTTTTTCCCTTTTTTTCCTTTTCAACTTTTTTCACTGGTTTTTGCTTCGGTCTTTTTTCAACTTTTTTCGGGTACTTTTTGCCAACTGCTTTTTTAGCAGAAAGCTTAGCCTTCTTTTCTTTTGTTTTTGCTGTTGGTTTATTCATAAGTTATGTTAACTAATGATGATTATGATTACATCGTTATATCTCGCGCTGCTTTTTTCTCTCTCGTTGCCGCAGCAATATAACAATATAGCAATATAACAATTCTATTTTATTTCCCTCATCTCCCCCATAATTCTCGAAACCTCTCTTGAAAGGCTTTCAATTTTTCCTATATCGCCGGCTTCTTCGGCCTTTCTTATCTCCATCTGAAGCTCGATCATGCGTTTTTTATTCCGCTTTTCTTTCAGCCGCGATATCGAAGACTCAAGTTCAATCTTTATTCTCTGCGAGCCGATTGATTCTCCGGCTTCTTTATAATCCAAGACTTCCTTTTCCCCGTACATCCAAAGTTCGCTTAAATAACGCTCTAAATCGCTTTTCTCATATCCCGGAGAATTTATGCTTTTTACAAACTGTTCTATATCAAATTTACCTAATTTTACAAGGTTCTGCGCATTATCAGTATAATATATAACAAGCTCTTTGTAAAGGAAATTTAATTTGGGAGATGATATTAACTCTGGCTGCATTCGTTTGATAACAAAGGGAAAATTTTCGAGATAAATAAGCGAAAGGGCGACAATTCGCTCGACCGCTTTTATGTCCTTATCTTCTTTTTCAATTGTCCGCGCTTCTTTTTTCTTTCCCGGGCTTGAAACAGTCTTTACTTTTCCCAGCGACTCCCGCAATATGTCCTCGCCTACATTTATGCCTGACGCCAGTTTTTGCAGATAATGGGTCTGCTCGACTTTATCGGAAATCTTCTTTAGAAGAGGCAACAGATTTTTTGCTATCCGCTTTTTTCCGTCAACTAATGAATCGTCGAATTTTGAAAATACCTCTTGAAAGTAGTATTCTATAAAATTTTCGGCTCCTTCCACGGCTTTTTCCCAATCCGACGGATTTTTCTTTATGCATTCGTCCGGATCTTTGGCGCCTGTTATTTTTATTATTTTGACATTCATCTCGGACTCAAGCCCGATATCAACCGCGCGGCGCGCGGCATTCATTCCCGCTTCGTCATGATCAAAACAAAGCGCGATATTATTCGTGTATCTTTTTATTATTTTTACATGCTCCGCTGTCAAAGCAGTGCCGGATGTCGCGATAATGTTTTTATATCCCGCCTTATGGCATGCGATAGCGTCCATCTGCCCCTCGACGATTACCGCAAAATCTTTTTTCTTTATTTCCATTTTGGCTTTATCAAAAGCGTACATCATCCTGCTCTTATCGTACACCATCGTTTGCGGCGAGTTTATGTATTTGGCGGGTTGAACATGAGGGTTCAATAGTCCCTCGGCCTTTCCAGAAAGGCTGAGGGCTGTTGAACCCTGTTGCCGCATTTTAAGTTCAACAGCATCGCCAGTTGGCGTCTTCGAACTTTGGATTATTGAATTCTCGGGATTTTCGATTGCCGACCCCAATATTCGCCCGGAAAAAGCGGACACATTCCCATTAATGTCCCTAATCGGAAACATTATCCTGTTGCGAAAACGGTCGTAATAATCATTTCCGCTTTGCTTTTTTATAATAAGCCCGGCTTTTTCGATATCGTTCGCGTAAACTCCTTTTTTCCTTAGCGCTTTATAAAGACTGTCCCATGAATCCGGCGCGAACCCAATTTTAAATTCATTGATTGTCATATCATCAATGCCGCGATTCTTAAGATATTCCCTCGCTCCTTTTGCGATGTCATGGTTAAGCAAAACCTGATGAAAAAAGCGCGACGCCATATCAAGGCAATCCAAAATTTTATTTCTTTGGCTTGCGATTTGCGGATCCTGCTTTTTTAATTCAACTCCAGCTTTTCCCGCAAGTATTCTCAAAGCGTCTTTAAACTCAACCCCTTCCATTTCCATTATAAAATCAAAAATGCTTCCGCCTTTTCCGCAGCCGAAACATTTCCATATCTGCTTTTCGCGGGATACCATAAAAGACGGCGTTTTCTCGTTATGGAACGGGCAAACCGCTTTAAAATTAGCCGGCCCCGCCGGAGTCAGCCGAATGTATCCGGTCAGCACATCAACTATATCCAATCTGGATTTTATTTCTTGGATGTTATCCATTGATATAACACAAATCTACAAATTTTGTAACTGCTCAGGTCGCTTTCAGTGCCATTTGCTTAAAAGCCCTTAATTTTATGCAATATTTGAATTCCAGCGCTAAAATTAATCTTGTGAAGGCAATATTTCCCTTTAGCAAATGGCACTTTCCGGGTACCTGAGTAGTTACCAAATTTTATGCTAATCTGCGAAAACGCGAATATTAGCGAATTTGTAAATTTGCATATCATTAGTAGATTAGTGTCATGTGTATCTTATCCCAAACCGTAAAACCTTGCAAGCCGGCCGTTTTTTTATTAAACTGAATGGCAGAGAGGAGGGGATTGTTATTTTGATATTTTAAAAATTGAAAAATTTATTAACTTTTAAAAAATGGGAGGAAAAAATGAATTTGCTTAAAATAGCAAAAAATTATAATGTTCCTGTATCATCTGAATTTGCGAATATTGACCCCATTCCGTTATTAGTGAAAGCCAGTCTTGAAGGGCAAAAGATTAAAATTGCTTTCTTCACAAAAGAAACGCAAGAACGGCTTATTTACGATTCTATCGCCGACGAATGGTATGCTCGTCTCTACTTACAAACCGACATCGCAGGAAATGATAATTTCCGGCTTGTTCCATGCGATAATCCGTCCAGCAGTAAAGGCAAGCCAATATACCCTGCGGACGCGTTCAAAATTCGAGCGTTAGCGGTTCAAACTTTTTACGCTCTTAAAAACGGCCTGGAACGGCAAGGGGAAATTCCAGTGGAAGTTACAATGTCTTGCGGATTTATGGGGGAGCAAAGGGGTACGCCTCTGGCGGTAACGGAAATAGATGCAAAGTTATAAAAACTATGCGGCGACAGACGCTATAGAACTAAATTTTTTTAAATTTTTACGATTTTACAACCTCAAAGGATTTATCCTTTGAGGTTTTTTTACTCCAACGCTTTCCAATTCATCTCGAAAATACTTTTTAGAGTAATATAAATTTTTTCGCTCTCGATTATAAGTCCGATTTTTTCTCGAAATGAAACTATAGAAATATTCCTGCCGCCGAAAAGATTGATTGATGACTTTATCGGAAATTCATTATGGTCAACAAGTTTAGTTTGGCGCAATTCTTGCGCGCCTCGCTTTTGATATTCTTCTATTCCCTTCTCATCGGAATTTATGGAACGAAGATTGATTCTCCGTTTTTTCCTTTGCGGAATATAAAAATTTGCGAAGAAGTCCCAAAATTCTCCCGACAATTCAAGCATCGGCGAATCGCACATCCATGCCAGTATTTCTTGATTCGGATAAGAAAGCATTTCCTTATAAATTTCTTCAACGCCGCCAACTCCTTCAAAAAATCGTATTCGCGGTTTTCTATCAATAAAATTAGCGAGCGAAAGAAGATCGGGCAAAATTTTTTTAAGCGCTTGTTTCTTTTCTTCAAAACTTTCTTCCATCAAACGGGGATCTTCCGCATAAAAAAATTTCTTTTTCTTTTTTGCAACCGAACTCATAAGCCCTTTTTCTTTCAAAGAGTCGATAATATCATAAACCGTAGTCCGCTTAACGCCGGACTTTTTTGATATCCGCTCGATATTTGTCTCGCCCAGTTCTAAAGACGCAAGATACACTCTTGCTTCTTTTTCATTAAGGCCAAGTTTTATTAAGTCTTTATAAGTCATATTTTTTAGCTCTGTTTAGTTCCACCCTTTTTTTTAAAAAGGGGGGAAGGGGGATAGGGGGTGTTCGCCCCCCCCCTTTTTTTAAAGGGGGGTAAGGGGGGATTTTTCCGTGGCAGGAATATGGAGAATAAATAAATCGAGGAGCGTATAACTGCTGATTTTAGAATAAGCGCGCGTCCGGGAGCGCGAAGGATGCGGGAAAGCTGTGCCGTCGAAAAATCCCCCCGTCCCGCAATACTGCGGGACGACCCCCTTTAAAAAAGGGGGTAAACCACCCCCTATCCCCTTGTCCCGCCCCGCAATTGTGGAGCGAGGCAACCCCTTTAAAAATTATTTTTGTCGACAAAAAGGTCGTTATTTATATATTAGCATAAATAGCTGATAAAGTCAATATTTAAGGCAAAATGTATCCTCATGCTTTTAAAAATTTTCCCGCAAACAACCTAATTATTGATGATTATTTTAAAAAATGTATAATTATTCGTTAAGCTCTTTGACAATAGAAGAGAGCATGGTAAGTCCAACCTTTAACCAAGAGAAAGGAGAATTTATGGAAATGGCAATTTGGGTTAGAACCGAAGATTTGCCGGAATTCCTTGCTGGTAAAGCAACCCTTGTGAATATTCATACTCCTGCGAGTGGTAACCATATAAGAATACTTTGCGATCCTGCTAAAGAAGTGAAATTTGATTTTAGCAATGAAGGTCAAACCGTTCAGCTTTTAAGGAGGAAATAATGGACACAAGAAGTGGATTAGAGGATTTAATTCCGCAAAATTTAAACGATGAAATAGGTGTAATACACCATTTCCTCTCGGAAGAAAATGATGAGGAACTGGCAACAGGCGTTAATGTAATAAAGGGGCGATTAGAAATCCAGCTTAATAATCCTGATATTTATTATATCGGGATCATACCCAATGTCCTTTTTAAAGGAGTTGAACCAATAGCCATTTCAATCGGAGATCGTGAGATCGAATTTAATAATTACATTCGTCAGGCTGGCAGCGATTGGAACTGGCATCCTGAGCCGTTAACTGTATTGAGGTGTCGCTCAAAAGTTCCGTGTGAGTTTGCATTATGTATCAATGTGGAGCTTAATAAAACCTCTATTGCCAAAAAAGGCGATGGAGCAGTAATTATTTTTGAAATACTCTTTCAAGAACCTAATTCTCAACAAATCATTACTGCGGGCATTATCCGAAAAGAGGTTAAATAGTTACTGTTGAAATAGTCCTTGCGCGTCATTCTGAACGGAGCATTGCGGAGTGAAGAATCCCATGATTCAGCGCATTTTACGAGGGGATTCTTCGCCCTCCTATCGTCGGGCTCAGAATGACGCGACTATTTCAACAGACACTAAATAAAGTTTCGGTTCTCCCCGCATCGGTTTAACACAATCGGTGCGGGGATTTTTTTATTTAGAAAGCATCCAGCGCCATGCAGGAACGACTTTAATTTTAACTTTGCGGTTGTTTATTTTTTGCTCCAGCGTTTCATCGGTATCTTCAGTAATAATCGTGCCTTCTTTCAGATTAAATGCTTCCATCGCTTCAAGTAGCCCCCCTATCTCTCTTTTTTTATTCGCATAATTTAATTCTAAAGTCGCCTGTATCGCCAAAGACGGCTTTATGAGATCTTTTATAATAAAATCACATTCGTTTTTTCCTTTATAATAATTAATTTCTTTCCCATCTCTCTTGAGCTGACAAAAAAGCAAGTTCTCAAAAAGCCTTCCTCTTTCCAAATCGCTTTTTAACGAAAGGGCCCGTATAAATCCGTTATCGGCAATATATGCTTTTCGCGGATATTGAAGACGATTTTTTATATTGTATGAAAAAATTTCGACAAAATCCGCAAAAAAAGACTCCTTAAAATAAATTAAATATTCCGCTAAAGTATTTTTTCCGATTTTTATTCCAATGGAACCCATAATATTGTGCAGTTTGCTTAAAGAAGTCAGGGAAGAAAAATTAGAAACCATCAATTTTAAAAGCGCGTCCAGCCCCGCTTGATTTTCTATATTATGCCGTTCCTTAATTTCTTTATTTACTATGGTATTAAAATATTCCTGCAAAATAATTATTTTTTGCCGATTTTTTTTTAACAATGAAATTTCAGGCAATCCGCCCCATAATAAATATTGGTTAAAGTTTTTTGGTATATGATAATTTTCAGGACTAAATTTTAAATTATCAGGAATTTTAATATTTTTAAAATTTAAAAACTCCCTAAAAGATAGAGGAAATACATTATAGGGAATGCTACGCCCGCGCATTTCGGTAGCGATCTCGGAGCTTGATAATTTGGAAGAAGAACCGGTTATAATCAAC
>Ga0154643_1100_pt2 | contig 10038 bp, 6 predicted proteins | sample Rifle2008BG13ft_FD_116072 | JGI IMG/M metagenome (GOLD analysis project Ga0154643, IMG submission 116072) | Candidatus Falkowbacteria bacterium RBG_13_39_14
ACTCTTTGGCGAAATCTAAAATTTTATGTCCATAAAAAGTATTATATTTGCTCAAATCGCTAAAGCTATCTTTTAAACCGTATAAATCAAATTTATCAGCTAATTTTATACCGCCATCTTTGATTTTCATAAACTCCCGGAATGACAATGGCGGCAGATAAAAATCAAAAATCCTGCCTGCTAAACTTTCGCGATATTTATTTTTTAGCAACAACGACTGCGAACCTGTTATAATGAATTTAATATTTTTTGAGGACAAATCATAAAATCTCTTTAAGACGGACTGCCAATTATCAATATATTGAATTTCATCCAATAAAATATAAACTTTTTCATCCGGATAATATTTTGCCTTTTTTAAAATACCCTCCATATAAACGGTCAAAACTTCATCTAAAAACTCTTCTTTCTGTAACTGAATGCCATAGTCAAAATTATAGTAAAAAATATTTTCTTTTTTTATCCCGTCATTTAAAAATTTGGCAACTAATTGTTTTAAAAGAGTGCTTTTTCCCACACGCCTTAAACCGACAATATTGAGCATCAACGGATGCGAAAGGTTATCAATAATTTCAGCATACAATTCTCGTTTGGGCAAATCAGCTTCTATAATCTTGAATTTGTTATTTAACCACCAGTCATTTTTTGCTTCTAATTCCTTATTATTTATCATATTTTTATATAGTTTAAGTTTAGTATAACTAAATTTAATTTTAATTATACTCTATGTTAATCGAATTGTCAATGCCTCAAAAATAGCTTATTTTAGCTAAAAATTACCTGCATATTTTGGCTTAATTTAATTATAGCCAATCTCATACCCCGTATTTTTCACCCTCGCGATAAAACAATGTCTTAATTTCCAACCTGCCCGACATGAATGCCATTCAGGCGGGTTTCTAATTTCTTAATTTTAAATATGTAGCAACCAAATTACAACATTATACTAAAACCGCCAAAAGATCTTTCCAACCCCGCGCAATTTCCCGCAGATTGCGCGAGCCACAGGAAACGATAGCTCTTTAGGGTTCAAAAGAAGGACTGCGAAAGTTAAATCTCTCGCAGTCCTTCTTTATTTTTCAAACGGATTTTGTTTTCTAAAATCCGGCACAAAAATATTCTCGCATTCTCCTTCCTGCGCCCATCCCTTAGAAAATCCTAAATTCAAAAACTCTTCATATGCTTTCTCAAATTCGTCATCTGAAACTCTTCTCGCAATCTCCGGGTAAAGCGACGCTTTATGCAAAGGGAAATACTGGCGCATCAAACTTATATACAAATCCGCGTCAATTTCAGAAAGAAGTTTAAATGCGGCAAAACTGTTATTCAAATTATTCGGCAATATCAAATGACGGACAATCAAACCCTTTTTTGCGATTCCATTCTCGTCAACTTCCAAGTTCCCGGCTTGCGAGAGCATTTCTTTGATAGCCGATATTGCAGTTTGAGAATAATTTTTTACTCCGGAATATTCCAGTCCGATTTCATCAATACCATATTTAAAATCAGGAAGATAAATATCTATCAATCCTTCCATCCCTCTTAAAATTTCTATATTATCATATCCGTTTGAATTCCATGCAATCGGAATTTTAAGGCCATTTTCCTCTGCGATCAACAAAGCATTCTTTATTTTGCTCCACCAGATAGTCGGAGTTACCAAATTAATATTTACCGCGCCGTCATCTTGCAGTTTAATCATTATATCTGCCAGCTCTTCGATTGAATAATCACTTCCCATCATTTCTTGGGAAATTTGAAAATTTTGGCAAAAAACGCACCGCAAATTGCAGCCGCTAAAAAAAATGGTTCCCGAACCTTGTTTTTCATTGCCAACAAGCGGAGGCTCCTCTCCAAAATGTTTCCCAAACCATGCAATTTTTATCTTTTCAGTCATAAAACCCACTAAAAAATCCCTTTAAAAAGGGATTTTTAATATTTAAGTAGTCCCTAGGGGAATCGAACCCCTGTTACCAGGATGAAAACCTGGTGTCCTAACCACTAGACGAAGGGACCAAAAATAGAATTATGAATTTAGAATTACGAATTATGAATAAAAAAAATGATTATCGAATTGTAAAGCAGCGCCCACTCTCTTTATTTTATCTAACTTCTTTTCCCGTGTCAATTTCAGCAATTTGCAATCTCATCCAAAAATAAAAGCTTTTAGCGGCTACAAAAAAACATAGCCGCCTTTACGGCGCTATGTTCAATATCTGCGACTAATCCGCGCCGCTATCCGCGTCCATATCCGCGGATATTATGCTAAGCGCGCGGTAAGCTAAATTTTCAGCAAGCTTTTGTAAAGATCCATTTAAGCGCAAAATTCCCGGCACCGGCCTACTTTCCCCCAAAAGGAGTATCATCGGCGATGATAGGCTTAACTTCTGAGTTCGGGATGGAACCCCGCACCTTTCAGGCAATCATCTCCTAATCTTTTTAGAAATGCAACTCAATGTTTACCTAAAAGGTACGGGGCAAGTCAGGTGTTTCCCTATCTCAAGAGGCACCGGAAATCCTGCGCTCAAAATCAACAAAACAATAAAACATACGCCCCGCTAAGCGGGGCTAAACAACAAAACAATACAATAAAGTTTGCTTTCTTGTTTTTTATTTGAATGTGCCGCATTTGTAGTGCGGCGTCTTCATAATCTTTTTCTAATTCAGTAGTGTAATTCGATAATTGAGGAACCGCGAACGGAACCTCTAAAAAATTTTCCCAAGTAAATCGATCTATTAGTACGGCTCGGCTAAAACTATTGCTAGCCTTGCACCTGCCGCCTATCAACCTCCTCATCTCGAAGGGATCTGGGGTTTCACAAAGAAATAAAATAATTATTTTTTCATCTCAACTTCACGCTATCTTTGAATAATTCTCAATCGTGAAATTTTCACTGCAGGATTACTGCGCCTCAAATTTCACTCAATCGAATTATCCAAATCTATCGCAAATTTGAGCGAAAAATAACAACCTTATTTCTTTGCGAAACCCATAACGAAATCTAATCTTGAAGACAGCTTCGCGCTTATATGCTTTCAGCGCTTATCTAAACCGAACATAGCTACCCGGCGATGCCCTTGGTAGAACAGCCGGCACACTAGAGGTTCGTCCTTCCCGGTCCTCTCGTACTAGGGAAGGGCCTTCTCAAATTTCAACGCCCATGGCGGATAGGAGACCGAACTGTCTCACGACGTTCTGAACCCAGCTCGCGTGCCGCTTTAATTGGCGAACAGCCAAACCCTTGGGAGCTTCTCCACCCCCAGGATGCGACGAGCCGACATCGAGGTGCCGAACCAGGTCGTCGATGTGAACTCTTGGACCTGACCAGCCTGTTATCCCCGGAGTAACTTTTATCCGTTGAGCTTCCGCCGTCCTATTTCGTACGGTCGGATCACTAAGTTCCGCTTTCGCGACTGCTCGACTTGTAGGTCTTGCAGTAAAGCCGGCTTATGCCTTTGCGCTATCAGCTCCATTTCCATCGGAGCCTAGCCGACCTTTGTAAACGCCTCCGTTACATTTTAGGAGGCAACCGCCCCAGTTAAACTACCCGCCAGACACTGTCCCTTGGCCTGATAGAAGGCCATAGGTTAGAATTAAAATTAAACAAGGGTGGTATCTCACTGTTGCCCCGCATTTCTGCGGGGCTCCCACCTATTCTGAGCGTGCCTAACTCTAACTCAATATCAAGCTATAGTAAAGCTTCACGGGGTCTTTTCGTCCAGCCATGGGTAATGAGCATCTTTACTCATCTTGCAATTTCACCGAGTCCCTCGTTGAGACAGTCATCAAGTCGTTATGCCATTCGTGCAGGTCGTAACTCACACGACAAGGAATTTCGCTACCATAGGACGATTATAGTTATCGCCGGCGTTCATCCGCGCTTCGATTCAAGGCTGCCTCCCGCATTACTGCGGGAATGACCTCTCCTCTTAACGTTCGGACACTGGCCAGGCATCAGCCCCTATACTTCACCTTACGGTTTGGCAGGGACCTGTGTTTTTGGTAAACAGTCGCTTGATGTCTTTAGCTGCGGCCCATACCATTGCTCCGCAATGGCACGCTGATCTTACGCGGATAGCCACGCTGATTTTACGCGGATACGAAGATTCGTTAAAAATCCGCGCTTCCGCGTCCTATCCGCGTTGCTATCTGCGACCAATCCGCGTGTCGTTGCGAAGCAACGATGGGCAGGCCTTATTGCGAACTTACGGCCGCTATTTTGCCGAGTTCCTAAACGAGGGTTCTCTCGCACACCTTGGCACGCTTATGCCCAACCACCTGTGTCGGTTTACGGTACGGATACTGTTAACTTAATCTTAGAGGATTTTCTTGGAAGCTCATTCAACCGAATTGACTCTGCCCGAGGGCTTTGTCTTCTGACAGCTTTCGAATTTAAAGGCTGCGGATTTGCCTGCAGCCAACTCTACTTTGCCATCAACGCGCATAACCGAAAGCGCGCAGAGTCTCCTTCGCTCCGTCCCCCCATCAGACATTAACAGCAGTGCTGGAATATTAACCAGCTGTCCATCGACTACCCTAGTTATTCTAGGCTCGCCTTAGGACCGACTAACCCTGGGACGATTTACATTGCCCAGGAAACCTTGGTTTTACGGTGTTCAGGGTTCTCGCCTGAATTTTTGTTACTCATGCCAACATTCTCTCTTCCATACGCTCCACCGCCCCTCGCGGGTGCGGCTTCAACGCTTATGGAATGCTCCCCTACCCCGCCATTGCGCAGCAATGGAAATTCCAAATTCAAAATCATAAATCCTAAATAATATCTAGATCCAAATATCAAAACTTCAAACTTTTTTTGAATTTTTTAATTTAAAAAATTTGAATTCCCGCCTGAATGACATTCATGTCGGGCAGGTATTTAGGATTTGTAATTTATTATTTTGAAAATTCCCGTTGCTTCGCAACGGCAGCCGCGTCTTCGGTACTATGTTTAGCCCCGGTACATTTTCGGCGCAAGACAACTCGACCAGTGAGCTATTACGCTTTCTTTAAAGGATGGCTGCTTCTAAGCCAACCTCCTGGTTGTTTAAGTCATATCACCACCTTTAACACTTAACATAGATTTAGGGACCTTAGACAGCGGTCAGGGCTGTTTCCCTTTCGACTATGGAGCTTCGCCCCCACAGTCTAACTGCCAACCTTTGTATCCGGCGCCTTCCAAATGACTTGTACGCATATAATCCACATCTGCTAATGATATTTTAATAGTAAGAGAAAATCGTTGCGACGATATTCGAAAAGCGTTTCGAAGCTCAATTTCGAAAATCAATATACGAAACGAATATCGATTTTCTTCGCAACGATTATCTACGATGCTCTTGATTATCTACCCAAATCATTTAAAAGGCACCGGATACGAATACGGTATTCGGAGTTTGGTTGGGTGAGGTAGGATTGCTCCATCCGCACCCATTCAGTGCTCTACCCCCGTATTCTAACGGTTAACGCTAGCCTTAAAGCTATTTCGGGGAGAACCAGCTATTACCGAGTTCGATTAGTATTTCTCCGCTATCCACAGCTCATCCCCTAGTATTGCACGGCTAGTGGGTTCGGTCCTCCACATCCTTTTACGGATGCTTCAACCTGGCCATGGATAGGTCACCCGGCTTCGGGTCGTATAAGTACTGTCGCCGCGCGCAGCGCGGAAACTCTAAATTCAAAATCCTAAATCCTAAACAATTTACAAAATCCAAATACCTGTCTGCGCAGGCAGGTCAAATTCTCAAAAACGCGAATTTTTGAATTTTGTATTTTGGTAATTTAAATTTATTTAGAATTTAGAGATTAGGATTTCGGATTTCCGTGCTACGCACGGTTCGCCCTATTAAGACTCGGTTTCCCTGCGCCTTCTCCGCCGCAGCGGATTAAACAAACAATACTCATACACTCGTTGGCTCATTCTTCAATAGGAACGCCATCACCGACGCACCGCGTCGGCACGCTGATTTACGACTGATAGTTACGCAGATATTACGCTGATATACGAATTTTTAAATTCGCACTTCCGCGTTTTATCCGCGTCGCTATCCGCGACTTATCCGCGCGCCGATGCGAAGCATCGGCTTTGACTCCTTGTAAGCGTACGGTTTCAGAAACTATTTCATCCCCCTCATCGGGGTGCTTTTCACCTTTCCCTCACGGTACTTGTTCACTATCGATCATCAAAAGTATTTAGCCTTACCTGATAGTCCAGGCGGATTCTCACGGAATTTCTCGAGTTCCGCAATACTTGAGAATATAACAATAGAGCCTTGTTTCTTTTCGCGTACGGGGCTTTCACCCGCTATGGCCGGCCTTTCCAGGACCGTTCCGCTAAGAAACATAGGTTATACTCTACCTATCTTTAACAGGAAGATAGTCATTTATATCTCACAACCCTCTACTAGCAACGGCCTGCGCCTTTAATCGCGCGGTTCCATCCCGCATTGCTGCAGGGTTTCCCCGTACGACCCACTAATAGAGTTTAGGCTATTCCCCTTTCGCTCGCCGCTACTAGGGGAATCATTTTTATTTTCTTTTCCACCGGGTACTAAGATGTTTCAATTCCCCGGGTGCGCGCCCTATACCTATGTATTCAGTATAGGATAGCCGCCCTTAACGGCGGCTGGGTTTCCCCATTCGGAAATCCCCGGATCAAAGGTTGCTTGCCACCTAACCGAGGCTTATCGCAGGCTGCTGCGTCCTTCATCGCCTTTTGATGTCTAGGCATCCACCATACGCCCTTATTTTTGCTTGAAAAAACTTTTCCCCGCCGTTTAATACGCGCGGGGTAAATCGAATTACAACTACTGAATTAGAAAAAGATATTTAAATTTCATACTCTTCATTATTATCCGCGCTCCGTGCAAATCCGTTTCTTCCGCCAAAGGCGGACAAGGTATCCGTGCTAATCAGTCTATAACGGATTTAGACGGGATGCATGACGGATTTTCACGGAACACGGAAATATAGATTTCGTATGAATATTTAATGTAGTTGTTCGCGCCATTACAGCTAATGGCGCTAATGTATGCTCATTACACATACTCTTCAATTGTCAACGAACCAAAAATTAAAAATAACTGAAAATAACCGTCAAAATAACGATTATGTACATTAACTATGTTATTTAATTTTTACTATCATTATTATACACCAGTTTCTAATAATGTCAATGGTTTTATTGGCTCACCTTTATTGGCTCATACCTTTATTGGCTCATACAGAATTTTGCCATAAGGAGTATTATTGATATATGCACGGATGTGAGGGTTCAATAGTCCCTTTATGGGCTATTGAACCCTGTATGCTTGCAGAAAAAACGCTAACTTCTTTTAATATTCACAAAGCACATTCCGGTTCAACAGTCCCGCAGAAATTGCGGGAACTGTTGAACCGTCTCAACCAATCGGTCATATTCTGTATGATCCGTTTTATTGCCCTACCTAAACGCCCGCAAGAATTTTATTGTCTCCGCGCGCTCGTTTATTGCTTTTTTGGCCGATGCTTCGGCCGGTTCCAATAATTTTTCCATTATTCCCGGCTTTTCAATTATTGCGACTCTCGCCAGCGTTTTTCTCGCCAAATCAACATGCTCCAGAACTTTATTGCATATGTCTTCCGCAACTTCATACCAAAATATCTTTTCAAGATCCGCCCAATCGGGATCAAACCCCTCCGCAGCCTCTCTATATTTCTCCAAAACTTTAACGCCGGCGCTGTTTATCTGCCCCTTTTTTAAATCATCCAGCCAATCATGCGCGTCGTCGTTTAATTGCCGCGCGATAATATAATGCCGAAAAAATGATAAAAGATTTTTAAATTCTTCGTCCTCCTCATTGCATCCCAAAGCGAACATTATTGCCGCCGGTCCGAGAGCATGTCCCATGGATTTTTCCGCAAGTTTCCTATAATCTCCGAAATCAGGCAATTTTTCCGGAATTAAAAATTTTTTATCATTCACATTCGTCCGGCAATTCTTAATTTCCCAAATATTCGCCGCGTCAAGTTTCGACATTGTTTTTTTAAAAAAATTAAGAAAACTCAATGACCCCGCCTGCGCTCCCCTTACAGAGAGCGGCCAGTTTCCGTCTCCCCTCCTTACTAAGGAGGGGTTGGGGGAGGTTCCCGAAAAAATAATCGTCAATTCCCGCAAAAAAATATTCGCTAAAGGCAATAGTTTTTCGTTCCCTTCCTTGTCCAAAAAATCGTCATATATTGAATACGCCGCCCATCCCAAAAAATTTGCTATTCCCAACTCGGATACCGTCTCATCTGATATAATTGCTCCTTTGTCCCCCCAAGACTTCCTGAATAAATAGGGGAGCGTCAGAATGGGATGTTTTTTATCCGTTTTTAATATTTTTTTTATTATACCATCCGCTTCAATCGCCGCGTCTTGCGGCAATTGGTTTATCTTTTCATACAATTCTCTCTTAATTTTCCCAATAAATTTTTCTTCTTCTGAATCTTTTTCCATTATCTCAACTTTTTCAGAAACTTCAGATTCTTTAAAATATTTCGCAAGCGCGAGGACGCAATAAGAAGCCGTGAGAGCCGAAGATCCTGCGTAAAAATTTTTTATTCCGGTATAAAAAGGATATGTTGCCCATCCTCCGGAGCTGTTTTGGCTTTTTATGATATATTCTATCGCGGATTTTATGGAGTCAGACTCCCTTAAGGAGGCTGACTCCAATTTTCCCAAATTAATCAACGCCAAAACCGCAAGCGCGGTATTCAAGGGATTTTCCCAATAACCATCATTATTTCTTTTCTTCAAAATAAAATCCGCCAATACTTCTTTTTCGCTTCCTTTATAAAAGCGGGATATAAAGTAAGCGATCGGATACGGCGATTTATAATATGGTGAAGAAATATCCCCCTTTGAAATTTTCTCTTCGATAAAAGAATTAAGATTTTCAAGCTCCACTCCGACCAAGGATAAAAAATAAGCGATATTCGAATTAACGGCAAGATCCAATTCCCGCCATATTTTATTCGCATCCGCTCCGACAAGCCATGTCCTGTACGGGCCGCCTTCAGTCTCTTCCAAAGCGGCGAGTGTTAAAACGAATTTTCCTAAAACATTTCCGCCGATAATTTTTTTATCGTATTTGTAAAGCGCGGACAGGGCGCAACTCGTATCATCCATGTCCTCCGGATACGGCATTTCTTTAGCCTCTTTCGCATCCCTCGCCCAATAATTAAATGTCCAATTCTCGCTTTTCTGATTTAATAAAAATTCAGCCGCTTTATCTTTTATGTTCTTCACTATCCCCATCCTCAAAGGAGTGGGGGATGTTTTGCCGGTTGCAAGAGATTCCCCCAACTCATTCAAATTCTGTAAAATCAAAGCCGTCGAAAAAACAGCCGGACATTTTTTAGCATTGCTGAAATCATTCGGATCAAATGAGGCGAGACTGAAAAAGCCGCCATCAGGAAGCTGTTCTTTTGCGATAAATTCCATTCCTCTTTTTATTGATTCTTTTATGGGCATGGGTTAGGCTGCGCATCAGGCGGAGACGCGTCATCCCGAAGAGCGAAATGTATGCGTCATCCCGAGGAGCGAAATGTATGCGTCATCCCGAGGAGCGAAGCGACGAGGGATCCCCTGAATCAGCGCGCTTATGCCGTACCCATCTCTCGTCCTGTCGTTCGCGAATGACGGGACTCGCGCCAGGGGATTCCCGCCCGACTGAACGCCAGTCGTTCGGGCGGGCTTCCCTCGCTAAAGCGGGGTCAGAATGACGATTGTTAGGTATCCTGCAATACCCATCTCTGCGCGTTACAGATTTTACTATGCCGCCGCAAATCTCACCCAAAACTCGCTTCCGTTTCCTTCCTCGCTTTCGAATCCATATTCCGCGCCGGGATGGGCTTCAACCAATTTCTTGACGATGAACAATCCCAACCCCGATCCGTCGCAGTTCATAGTATTCGCGTTTTCGCCTCTTTTAAACTTTTCAAACAAATATTTCTGACTCTTCTTCGGAATCCCAATCCCGTTATCCCGCACGCTCCAAACAACAACGCCCTGCTCC
>Ga0154643_1047_pt2 | contig 9744 bp, 9 predicted proteins | sample Rifle2008BG13ft_FD_116072 | JGI IMG/M metagenome (GOLD analysis project Ga0154643, IMG submission 116072) | Candidatus Falkowbacteria bacterium RBG_13_39_14
CAGCCGACCCCCTTTATGAAAGGGGGTAAACCGCACCTATCCCCCTTCAAAAGGCGGCAATAAAAAAGCGGCTCCCAATAGTTTCCTACCGGGAAGCCGCATTTCTTCTTTCCCTCCTATTCTATCCTTTAAAAAAATACCAAATTATAATCCCAGCCGTCAAAAACAACGACGACCATTCAATAAAAGCCGTTACAGTCGGCTTCAAAAACAAATTCCGAAACCAGTTTGGATCCCCATACTTCTCCACTTCAGCATCAATTTCCTCTTGAGTATAAATCCACTTCCCTTTTTGATGGAACAGCTTAAATTGTTTATCGCTAACAGGATAAAATAATTTAATTCCCCAACCAATACCGAACAAATCAAGAAATAGATGACTTACCAATGCGACAAAAACTATAAAGGCTATATTTATACCAGAAAGACCTGCCATACACAGAGAAGTTATAACCGGATAAAATATCGTATGGGTAATATTATCCCTGTGCAAATGCGCCCACTTGCCGCTTTTGTGATGTTCGCGGAATAAAAAAACCAAACTTGTGATATCCGGGGTCGCGCCGACAATAACGCCTAAAATCAAATAACTCGCTGAAATTGGATAATTCAATACTTTTCCAAACAGCCAAAAAATCAAACACCCAGCTAAATAATGTGTAAACAAGGTTTATCCCTCCTCTTTAATTGTTAAAGACCCAATGATCAAAATTATCTAATCATCTAACCACAAAAATATACGATTGTCAATATTTTAAATTATAAAAAATACTGCTAAAATGAAATAATAAAAAACTATATACTTTTAATCTCTCTCTGTATTATCCGCGATCAGTGAAAATCCGTCACTAATCCGTGTTAATCAGTCCTGTATTTTATGCCAACAATCACAACTTCCGATTTTAAAAAAGGCGTCGCTCTCCTTTGGAAAAATGAGCCTTTCGTTATTACCGATTTCCAAAAAGTAAACCCTGGCAAAGGGACAGCTTTTACCCGAACAAAAATAAAAAATTGCCAAACAGGCAAAGTTCTTGAAATTACTTTCAAATCCGGAGAGCAAGTTGAAACCGCGGATCTCCAAAAAAAACGAGCGCAATACTTATACGAGGAACCTGATAATTATAACTTCATGGAACAAGATTCTTATGAACAAGTAAGCATCCCGAAAGATGTGATAGGAGAGCAAGGAAAATTCTTAAAGGAAGATCTTGAAGTATATGTCTTATACTATAACAGCAATCCAATCTCGATAGATCTGCCGCCTAAAGCAACCTATAAAGTAACCGAGGCGCCAGACGCCGTAAGAGGAGATACTTCCACAACCGCGACAAAATATATAACCCTCGAAAACGGCCTTCAAATACAAGCTCCCCTTTTTATTAAAGAGGGCGATGCGGTGCGGGTAAATACAGAGACAGGGGAATATGTCGAGAGGACCACAGACGGATAAGCACAGATTTTGAACGGATTTAAACGGAGCACGGATCCAACATCCGTGCTTTTTGTTTTTCGTTTATAACATTCTCCATGCAAAGCTATGGCGCACCATCAGAGTCTGCTCCCCCCTCCAAAGGGATGGATCAGACCCTCTTCAGAGATACGGAATCCGTGCTCCATGATAATCAGTCAAAAATCCGTCTTGATCCGTCTTATATTACAAACACTATCTTTTCCACCATCTTCCTCCCCAAATCATTATTAAGACGATATAAAATAGTCTTCTCTCTTAATCTTATCTCCTGACTCAAAGACGAATTTAACGACGCGACGGTTAAAACATTATTTTTTAAATAAAGCGGCTTCAAATCCGCTAAAATTTCCCGCGTTCGCTCTTCTGAATACTCATCCTTAAATATCTTCTCTAAAACTTCCTTGAATTTGTCCAATACCAAAGCTGACGAAACTTGTTTTCGTATGCCGGCGCGGTTTATGGAATCTTGTAAAATATTCTCTAACTTAATCATAATAAATTTATTTATATCCAAAATATAATCTCATCAAAAAAACAGAAATTAAGAAATTTAGAAATAAAGAAATTATCAGTTAAGCGAGTATGGATGCAGGGTTGCTTAATTTCTTAATATCTAAATATCTTAATATCTTACTAGAAGAGTTATCAAATTCAAGAATTTCTCTTAAACTTCTTTCCTATCTCATCCCACCTCAATTTAGCCTTTATCGGTCTTCCGTGAGGACATGTATCTTTAACTTCTCCGGAAATCACCTTTTTCACCAAATCCATTTGTTCATCTAACGATAATTTATCGCCCTGCTTAACGGCGCTTCTGCAGGCGATATAACAAACTATTTTATTCCTTATCCTCTTCAACGCCTCTTCGCCGCCATCCAAATCATCCTTCCCTGCAATAATAAAGTCTCCTATAATTCCTTTTATAATATTTCCTATGTCCTTGCCGGCGATATCCTGCGGCACAGCTTGAACAATAATTGTGTTCACTCCAAATTCTTCTAACTCAAATCCTAGCTTTTTTAAAAACTCAAAGTTATTCTTGACTGTCTCCAATTCTCCTAAAGTCAATTCTATATTCAAGGGCGCAAGGAGCGTTTGCGCTTTATAAGTATCATTCTCCATTTTTTCGATGATTTTGTCATAAATTATTCTCTCATGCGCCGCGTGCTGATCAATCAATATAAAACTATCCTCCGCTTCAACAACCAGATATAAATCTTTAACCTGCCCTATCAATTTCCAAGACTTCTCCTCTTTAGCAAGCTTTTCTCCGCTAAACATTGAATCATTGAAAGATTTTATAGCCTCTCCTTTGATGCGACTATGAAAAAGTAGTTCCCCCTTAGAGTGGGGCAAGGGGGGTGTTAATCCTTTAATCGGCGAACTGAAACTTTTCGCCTTAGCCAATTCTTCATTTTGAAATTTAAAATCTTTATTTTGCTTTTTAAAATTTTCTCCAATTTCTAATTTCCAATTTCTTCCGCCAAAGGCGGATCCGCCTTTGGCGGAAATTTCTAATTTCTTAATCCGTTCGACAAGCTCAGGACAAGTTTCTAAATTTCTAAATTTCTCGCTATTTCCCACCGCTTCCCTAACTACCGCCTCGACGGTTTTAAATACCTCCTGCTGATGCAAAAAACGAACTTCCATTTTCCGCGGATGGACATTAACATCAACCACCTCCGGCTCCAAGTCTAATTTTATAACAAAGCTGGGATGGCTTCCGCCGGGAATAAAATTTTTATACCCGTTATAAATAGCCTTGTGAACAATATTATTGTTCACTGGACGATTATTGACAAATAAATATTGCTGCCCTTTTATCAAACGGGCGTTTGCCGGGAAAGACACGAAACCTGATAAAACTATCTCTCCCGCCTCTCGGTAAAAGGAGATCATATTAGAAAAATTATCGCTCCCCAAAACATTCTTCACCCTCTCCGCCCAATCCGCGCTCCGCCGCGCCCCGTCAGACATTATCCCATTGGATAACTGGGATGACTGGGGTGAAAATCCGTAACTCATCCGTGTTAATCCGTCTGCGCTTGCATGGTAATCAAAAATAACCCTCCCATTATGCGCAAACTTAAATCTTACTTTTGGATTCGCCAATGCAATATCCATGAGAGTGTTTAAAATATGGCTAAATTCCGTTTGGACGGTTTTCAAAAATTTTCTTCTTGCAGGAACATTATAAAATATATCTTCAACCCTGATTTTTGTCCCTTCAGAACAGCCTATATCCTGTGTTTCAAAATCGGGTAGGTCGGGTCCCCCGCCCAAACGACTGTTCAGTCGGGCAGGCTTGACTCGACCAGAACTGTCGCCTTGCGTGGTCAAGGGACCACGCCTACCCGACTGTACCACAATCCCGCTCACCGCTCCCTTTTCTTTCGTCTGCAAACTAAATTTGCTTACCGCGGAAATCGCCGATAGCGCTTCTCCGCGAAAACCGAAACTCATTATATTATTAAGATCCTCAAGTTTCTCAATTTTGCTTGTCGCGTGTCTTTCTACAGATAACTGAGCATCTTCCCTATTCATGCCCTTCCCGTTATCCGCAACTTCTATTAAATCTATGCCTCCATTTTTTATTTCAATAGTAATAAAGTCCGCGCCAGCGTCAAGCGAATTTTCAACCAATTCCTTAACAACCGACGCGGGCCGCTCAACAACCTCGCCAGCCGCTATTTTGTTTATTAGATTGTTGTCCAAAATGCGTATCATTAAATTACAAATCAAAAATTACAAATCCTAAATAAATTCCAAATTATAAATTCAAAATTCTAACCTTCAAAGAACAATTTTGAATTTTTAATATTGTGATTTACTTGTCATTTGAGATTTTGTATTTGGTGCTTTTACGACTTACTATTGGCTTTCGTTTCGTTCTTGATCCAACTTTTTCTGTAAATCAGAAACAAAAGAAACTACCTCCATCGGCGTCATATTATTCAAATCTAAACTTTTAATTTCTTTCTCAAGCTCTGATTCAATTTTTATCAACGGCGGCTGCATAGCGGGGTCAAGGGACCCCGCTCTACCCCGAATAGATCGGAGTGTTTCTTGACCCTGCCCGAAATTCAAATCCCCGCGCTGTAAATTACCCCCGCCGTTTTCTAATTTTTTCAATATTTCCCTCGCTCTTTCAACCAATTCCTTCGGCATCCCCGCCAATTTCGCAACTTCAATTCCGTAACTTTTATCTATTCCCCCTTTGATAATTTTATGCAAAAATACTACCCCATCCTCATTTTCCAAAACCGCCATCCGATAATTTTTAATGCCCTCGAATTTCTCGGCTAATTCAACTAATTCATGATAATGTGTCGCAAATATCGTTTTCCCTTTTATTTTGCTATGCAAATATTCTATGACAGCCCATGCAATGCTTACTCCGTCATAAGTGCTTGTCCCTCTGCCGAGTTCATCAAAAATTATTAAGCTTTTTTCCGTCGCATTATGGAGTATGCGCGAGGCTTCCTGCATCTCTACCATAAAAGTGCTTTGCCCTTTCGCAATATTATCAGTCGCGCCGACCCTGGTAAAAATCCTGTCCAAAACGCAAAGCTTCGCCTCTTTTGCGGGAACAAACGAACCGATTTGGGCCATCAAACAAATAAGCGCATTCTGCCTCAAATAAACCGATTTACCCGCCATATTAGGACCTGTTAAAACAATAATGCGATTCTCTAAATTATCAAATCTTGAGTCATTCGGGACAAAATCAATATTTTGCATCATCTCTATAACAGGATGCCTGCCTTCTTTTATGGCGATAACATTCCCGTCTGAAACAGACGGTTTCGCATAATTGTTTTTTCTTGCAATATGAGCGAAATTCAAAAAAACATCCAATTCCGCGATAAGCGAGGCTGTTTTTAATATTATTTCCGAATGGACGGCAATATCCCGCGCTGTTTCTTCGAATATTTTATATTCAATGTCTCTTATTTTTTCCTCGGCGATTAAAACTTTTTCCTCATATTCCTTTAATTCCGGCGTAATAAACCTTTCTCCGTTTACTATCGTTTGTTTTCTGGTATAATTTTCCGGCACTGACTGGATATTGGCATTGCTCACTTCAATGTAATATCCGAAAACTCTATTAAATTTTACTTTAAGAGAATTTATTCCCGTCCGCTCCCTTTCTCTTGCCTGAAGATCGGTAATCCATGACTTTCCGCCGCTTGAAATTTTTCTAAGTTCATCCAACTCGATATTATTCCCATTTTTAATTATTCCTCCGTCAATAATAGACACAGGAGGTTCGTCAATAATTTTTTTCTCTATTTCCGCGATAATATCGGCGAGTTCTATATTCTTAATTTCATCTATCCCGCCCGCTTTTTCAATTTCATGGCCGTAATTTAAAACAAACGACTTGATATTTTCAATTATTTTAAGACTTTCTTTTAAAAAAACCAAGTCCCGCGCATTTGCCCTCGCGCATCCTATTCGCGAAAATAGTCTCTCCATATCCATGAGCTTGCTTAAAAGCGTCCTTAGCTCTTCGCGTAAATCATTGTGATCGTAAAAATATTCGACAGCTTTCAATCTTTTCTCTATCTCGCCTGATTTTATCAACGGATGCAAAATCCATCTTTTTAATAACCTCGCCCCCATAGCCGTAGCCGTCTTATCTAAAACGCCAAGCAATGTCCCTTCTTTAGATTTCATTTGCCAGTTATATAACAAATCCAGATTCTTTATCGTTGCCTCATCCAAAATCATATAGTCATATGGATTGTGAAGCGCGATTTTATTTATATGAGAAAGACGGGTTTTTTGCGTATCTTTTAAATACATCAGCAAGTTTGCCGCCGCGCGAATCCCTATCTTCAGGCTTTCAATTCCAAATCCCGCCAGATCGTTAATTCCAAATTGCTCGCATAAAACTTTTTCCGGCTCAAAATAGCTTGCGGGAATAAACTTACTGACATTTTTAAAAACATAATACCAATCGCTCTTTTCTCCATTGTAGAGACGAGGTACTGCCTGCCTGCGCAGGCAGGCCTCATCTCTACGAGAAAGGCCGCCTATTCCATAATCAACAAGCACCTCCGCGGGATTTATTCTCTTTAACTCCGAGATCAGGTTATCCTCGCCCGAAATTTCCATAACTCTAAATTCCCCTGTTGTCAAATCCACGAAAGCCGCTCCGAAATTATTGCCTTCCGCGACCATCGCTGGCCCGCAACCGTCACCCATAAGAGACTGCGGCGCTTTTTTACCCGCAACGCTTGCTAAAAAATTATTCTCGCTTTTTTCAAGAAGCGAGGAATTCATTGTAGTCCCGGGAGTTATGATCTGGACAACTTCCCTTTTAACTATTCCCGGCAAACTTGGATCGCTGACCTGCTCGCAAATCGCCACTTTACATCCGGCTTTTGTCAATTTCGAGATATATTGGTCTGCGGCATGGTAAGGCAGACCGCACATCGGAATTTCGTTTTCCGTTCCTTTATGGCGCGCCGTTAAGACAATATCCAAAATCAAAGACGCTCTCTGTGCATCCTTTCCGAACATCTCATAAAAATCGCCAAGCCTAAAAAAAAGGATCTTATCCTTATGTTTATCCTTTATCTCGAAATATTGTCGGAGCATGGGAGTCATATTCAAAAAAACAATAAAACAATGAAACAAAAAATTTCCAATTTCTAATTTCCTAATTTCTTGCGCCCTACCTCACCAAAACCACCTCTTTAATCTCATCTATCTCCTTTTTAAGAACTTCTTCTATCCCATGTTTGAATGTCATTTCGGCCATAGGGCAATGAGAACACATCCCCGTCATCCGCACTTTCACAATCCCCTTTTTTTCGTCAACTTCAACCAACTCCAAATCCCCGCCGTCAGCTTGAAGCATCGGCTTGATCTTATTATCTAATATTCGTAAAATATTTTTTTTCATAAAAGCGATTAAACAAAAAGAAATTGGAAATTAAGAAATTGGAAATTCGCGACGATGCATAGAAAAAATTTCTATCATGCCCGAATAGCTCGTTCAGGCAGGTTTCCAATTTCTAATTTTTCTTCATGCCTGTAATAATTTATAATAAAACCACATTAAATTAAGCCTTCGGCACATAGTACAACGGATACTGCGTCATCCCGTTTACTGTCGCGTCATCCTGAACCCCGCTTTGCGGAGTGAAGGATCCCCTGAATCAGCGCGCTATACCTTGTCCATCTCTCGCGCCAGGGGATTCTTCGTCCCGCAAGCGGGACCCAGAATGACTCATAAATATTCCTGTACGGTAAACTAAATCTACTTCAATTTCTCAATCGCATCCCTCAACGCATCAACCGCTATAAGCGAGCAATGCTCTTTATGCAAAGGGAGCCCCCCTAATTTCTTTACAACAGCCTCTTTCGTTATTTTCATTGCCGCATCAAGACTTTTCCCTTTTGCCATATCCGTTAACACAGAAGACGAAGCAATCGCCGCCGCGCATCCCAAAGTTTCAAACTTTATATCTTCTATTTTATGTTTCCCCCTTTCGTAAAGGGGGATTAAGAGCCTGCCCTGAGCGATAGCCGAATGGGGGGATTTTTTACCGCGATTACTTTTTTTATTCCAATCGACCTTTCCGCAACTTTGTCCGCCAGAGGCGGATCCGCCTTTGGCGGAAACTTTAAGATACACCTTCATCGTATCCCCGCAAACCGGACTTCCCGCGGTTCCAGTAACCGTAGGCTTCTCCATCTTCCCCTGATTATGCGGCCTCTTAAAATGTTTTAACACTTGTTTGCTGTACATATATTTCAATTAAAAATGAGAAGTTAAAATTGCAAAGTTAAAAATCAAATCGAAATCATTCCCTAATTTAAATTCTAATTTCTAATTTCCGCCATTAACTCCAATGACATCTTTTTCGGCAATCCGATAATACTTTCTCTTTCCCCTTCTATCTTTTCAACATACTTCTTTATAATCGGATCATCAATACAAAACGCGCTTGCCCAAGAAAAAATCTTTCCTTCTGCAATTAACTTATCAACATCCTTATCGGAAATTTCTTTAAAGTAAACTTTCGCAATATCAACTCCGCTTCGCCGTTCTCCCGTTTTAGTATTTACCACGACCACCGCTGTTACCGTTTCAACGGGATAATCCGCAAGCGTTTTTAAAAATTCCCGCGCCTCGCCCTCATTTTCCGGCTTTTCTCTAATCTCATTATTCCAACGAACAACCTGATCGGATGTAATTAAAATCGCCTTCTCTTTCATTCTCGGTAAAATTGCGTCAGCTTTAGCGTTTGCCAGTTTCAAAGTTAAATCTTCAGCATTATCGTCCCTAATCGATTTCTCGTCAATATCCGCAGGCATACACTCAAATTCAAATCCCATTTCCGCTAAAATTCTTTTTCTTCCGTTTGACTGCGATCCTAATATTATTTTCATAACTTTCTAATTTCCAATTTCCAATTTCTTAATTTCTAATGCGCCCAGCAACTCATTAACAAAATCCATAGATCCGTCGTCAAGAATCAAAACATCAAATTCTTTTTCATATAATGCTCGAACTGCCTCATCATCCGCATTCTCGCTTAAAAATCCTATTTTAATAACTTTATCATAATCAAATCCGTTTAGCATAGCCGCGTCCCCTATGCTATCCCCTAAAAGAATAACATTTTTTCTGTGTTCAATTTCTTTGAAAAATTTATGTTTTTTAATAACCGTGTAATCCTTATTAAAAGTATGCGCTATCGGCTCCTCGACTCCGACCGCTCTGCCATCTTCTCCCCAAATAAAAGCGTTTGATACAATGTGAACATTTCCGAAAAGCGCGTTAAACCGTTCCAAGTACAAAGAAATAGTTTCTGCTCCGACTCCGGCGGCTGAAAGTATAACAAAAGGAATATTATTTGAATAAAGCAGCTTAAAAAATTCCATAGCGCCATGGCGCAGAGATACTTTATTTGAATGCGCGACTTTCTTTAAATCATCCTTCGATAATCCAGACTCTATAAGCAAATCATAATGAGTTCTCCACCATTCGTACATTAACTTTTTCTTTTCTTCCAGCGACAAGTTCGGATCAATCTCATACGGATGGTATTTATTATACAAAGCATGCGCTTTTTCCGCGTACCCGGGAACTAAATAATTCCCGTCGCGCAGGATTGAAATAAGCGAAACTATTTTTTCCCCATTCGTAAAACACTTCGTAATCGTTTTATCAAAATCCGCAACTATGTGCAACTTCTCAGCGCCATCTTCAATAATCGCCCCCTTAATCTCCTCAAATCTATCTTTGTTTGTTA
>Ga0154643_1010_pt1 | contig 9671 bp, 7 predicted proteins | sample Rifle2008BG13ft_FD_116072 | JGI IMG/M metagenome (GOLD analysis project Ga0154643, IMG submission 116072) | Candidatus Falkowbacteria bacterium RBG_13_39_14
AAAGATAATAGCTATCATAGGCCTGCCGGGTTCGGGAAAAACGGAAGCTATAAAATATTTAATGAAAAAATTCAATTGGCCGAAAGTTTATTTTGGCGATATGACTTTCAATGAGATGAAAAAGCGCGGGTTGGCTGCTAACCAAAAAAATGAGAAACTTGCCAGGGAAAGCTTAAGAAAGAAATTCGGGATGGCGGCTTATGCCATAAAAAGTTTGCCTTTGATAAAAAGGGAGATGAAAAATTCAGATATAGTTTTGATTGAAAGCATGTATAGCTGGGAAGAATACCTGAAATTAAAAAAACAATTTAACGAGAACCTTATCGTAATCGCGATCTACGCGCCTCCGGAATTAAGATATCAACGATTGGAAAAAAGATTAAATGAACGGCCTCTTAAACAAAAAGAAGCCAAGGAAAGAGACCATGCGCAGATAGAAAATCTGCGTCAAGCAGGGCCGATCGCTATGGCAAACCATACAATAATAAACGATAGCAGCGAGAAGGAATTGTATCGGCAGTTAGATAATATTATTAAGAAGATACAATAACCAGTTTTTAAAATTACAAATTCAAAATTATATAGTGGTCGTATTTTAAATTTTCCAAAAAATTTATAAATTTAAGCTGAAATTCATCTTAAATGAGGCAATTTATTTTATACAAAAATACAATTTAAAGTAATACCACTATACCCCGTATTAAATACGGGATCGTGCTTAGGGCTTAGACTTTTCAGTTATTGGTTATTGTCTGGTGTTTGTATCTTGGTTATTGGTTATTTAATTTAACGCACAAGAATTTCAATATTCCGCGTCATTCTGAGTCCCGCTTGCGGGACGAAGAATCCCCTGGCGCGAGAGATGGACAAGGTATAGCGCGCTGATTCAGGGGATCCCTCGTCGCTTCGCTCCTCGGGATGACGCGCGTATTATGTATGAGCCGAAGGCCTAATTTACTTAATAAAATATTTTTTTATGCTAATGGTAATCGACGGCGCTGACGGCGCCGGGAAAAAAACGCAGACGAATTTATTAGTAAGCCGGCTTAAAAACGAAGGCCGCAAAGCGGAAAAAATCCAATTTCCCCAATATAAAAAATCCTCCGGATTGGTGGAGGAATATTTAAGCGGGAAATACGGCTCTCTTGAAGAGGTGGGGCCCTACCGCGCCTCAATTTTTTACGCCTGCGATCGATATGACGCGAGTTTTAAAATTAGAAACTGGCTAAATCAAGGAACAATCGTTATTTCAGACAGGTATGTTACGGCGAATATGGGGCATCAAGGCGCGAAAATAGAAAATTCCGAAGAGCGGAAAAAATATTTCGATTGGCTTTATGACCTTGAGTATAATATTTTCAATATTCCAAAACCGGATCTCAATATAATTCTCCATGTTCCGGCGGAAATTGCATTTGATTTGGCGAAAAACAGGAAAAGAGAAGATTGGAAAGGAAAAACGCGCGATATTCATGAAGAAGATTTCTCCCATCTCAAAAAAGCGGAACTCGTCTACCTCGAAATAGCAAAAACAATTCCAAACTGCGTACTAATAGAATGCGCCAAATCCGGCGCTCTCCTCTCGCGGGAGGAAATACATGGGATGGTTTGGGAGACTGTAAAAATAAAACAAGGGTTAGAGAAAATTCTGCCTAACCCTTGCTAAAGTCATAATACTATTTACTGAATTTTACAGGACGGAGAATCTAAAAATGTCTCAATTTTCTCCACCTGCAAATTATTCTTCTCCCACTCCTTTAAAAGAAAAAAATTATAACTATCCACGAGAGCCTGCCAGCTGGCATCAATCAAGCTATCAGAAACGCCAACTGTCCCCCATTTACTAATGCTATTTTTAGAAATAACGAGAACGCGAGTCTTTGCAGCCGTCCCACGCTTATCATCTAGAATACTAACTTTATAATCATCTAATCTCATAACTTCAATAGAAGGATAAAATGGTATCAATAGCTTTCGAACAGCGTGATCTATCGCATTAACCGGCCCATCACCAATTCCCGCTTGAGGATCTAATAAATTCCCATTTACCTTCAATTGAACTACAGCTTGGGAAAGTGGGTTCTTATCTCCATTTTTACTTCCCGTAAAAACATTATATCCAATGCCAGCTAATGTAAAAAAAATCGGACATTTCCCAATGACTCTCTTTACTAAAAGCTCAAAAGAACCCTCTGCCGCTTCAAATTTAAAGCCTCGACTCTCCAACTCCTTCAGTTCTTTAACCAAGTCAGTAACTTTATCATGAGAATACTTTCCTAAATCAAGACCAAACTCAAGGGCTTTATAAACTAAATTACTTTTCCCTGATTGATCGGAAATTAAAACTCTTTGCGAATTTCCAACCAATCCTGGTTGAATATGCTCATAAGTGGAAGGATTTCTTCGAATAGCGTTGACATGAATGCCGCCCTTATGAGCAAAAGCTGAATCTCCAACATAGGGTCGGTTCCCTTGAGATCTAAGATTCGCAACTTCATCCACGAATCTGGAAACGCTATATAATTTTTTCATCTGTTCATCTGATATTCCGCAATCTCTTTTCAACTTCAATTTAATATTAGGAATAATAGAACACAAATTGGCATTTCCGCATCGTTCGCCAATTCCGTTGATAGTTCCCTGCACATGGGTTATTCCCATTTTGATGGCTACCAAGCTATTCGCCACAGCGGTTTCCGAATCATTATGAGCATGAATTCCTAAAGGTATGGAAATAATCTTTTGCACCTCCTGAATTATCTGCGGCACCTCAAATGGAAGCATTCCCCCATTCGTATCGCACAAGATTATACAATCAGCTCCTGCATCTTGCGCGGTCTGAATAGTTTTTAAGGCATAGCCAGCGTTCTTTTTATACCCTTCAAAAAAATGTTCGGCATCATAAAATACTTCGCCGACATGCTCCTTTAGAAACTTAATTGAAGCCGCGATAATTTCAAGATTGCGTTCCAAAGGAATATTCAAAGCGTCAGTTACATGCAGGTCCCAGCTTTTTCCAAAAATCGTAGCAATTCCAGTCTCAGCATTGATAAGCGCTTGTAAATTTTTATCATTTTCAGCTGAATTTTTTGGATTGTGGGTGCTGCCAAAGGTAACTATTTTTGCATTCTTAAGAGGCACCCTCTTAATTTGCTGAAAGAATAGGACATCCTTTGGGTTAGAACCCGGCCACCCGCCCTCAATATAATGGACTCCCAGTTCATCCAATTTTTGGGCAATTCGCAATTTATCTTCGACTAAAAGCGATACGCCCTCCGCTTGCGTCCCATCTCGCAGAGTAGTATCAAATATAGCAATCATTTTATTCCTCTCCCCTCTGTTCATTAAAAAATCTCCTTTCCTTTATTAACCTTTCAATAATTATTTAACTTGTAAAGATCCCCCTCCCAAGCGGCGTTTCCCTTCCAAACGCCGATTATTTTTTATCCCTCCATTTTCTCGATGGATACCGGCTCCCCCCCGAGAACCAAGTACCCACCGAGAAAATGGAAGCATATATATGTGCATCATCCTCGGGGTCTGACCCCCCTCAAAGGGGTCAGACCCCTCTTCTGGAAGATAGAAAAAAAGACCGTCCCTTTAGAGACGGCCTTTTTTTATTCTATGTGAGTTTAGCTTATGCTTTTAGGCGTCTTAGGGAACATCGAAAAATCGGGCTAATAATAATAGCCTCAATAATAATAATGCTGATAATAATTGCGCAGATTGTTCCCTGATATATATTCATATTATTGAAAGGTAGTATAACAAAATTTTAAAACTTGTCAAATAGAAAATTTTTCGCTTATTTTAGATAAAAATTAGTTTTTAAAATAATATTTTAAATTAAAATAAAAAGTTATCCACAACAATATAATCCGAATCTACAAATTATATCCCTGCTTGCGCAGACAGGCGAATGCCCCGAAAACGAATTTAATCCGAATAAATCTAAAATCTCCAATCAAAAATCGAAAATCATTTCACTCCCACTCAAACTCCACCTCCGGAAATTCGCCCATCTTATTTTCCAAAACGCCTTTAATTTTTTCCAAATCCTCTTCCGTTTTTCCTTCTGCTCGGATAATAAGAGCCGGCTGGGTATTCGAGGCTCTGACCAATCCCCATCCATTTTCAAAAACAACGCGCGCTCCGTCAATGTCAATAACTTTCTTAATGCCGCTTTCCTCAAGATTAGACATTTTCTTAAAATCTTCCACAATCCTTTTAACTATCTCAAATTTCACTTCATCAGGGCAAAGCGCGCGGATTTCCGGAGTGGAAAAATATTTCGGCGCGTCAGCCAATAATTCATAAAGGCTTTTGCCTGTCTTATCAAGGATTCTTAAAACCCTGCCTGCCGCATATAAAGCATCGTCATATCCGAAATATTCGTCTCTAAAAAATGTATGCCCGCTCATTTCTCCGGCGATCAAAGCATCTTCTTCCAACATTTTTTCCTTAATCAAAGAATGTCCGGTTTTCCAGAATATCGGCTTACCTCCATGTTTTAATACATCATCATACAAAGACTGCGAACATTTAACTTCAATTATAACCTTTTCCCCAGGATTTTTTTTAAGCAGTTCCCTTTGAAATAAAATTTGAAGCATATCCCCCCAAATAATGTTTCCCTTATTATCAACAACTCCGATTCGGTCGCCGTCTCCGTCAAAACCAAAACCTATATCCGCCTTTCCCCGCAAAACTGCCGCGATAAGCTCACGCATTGCCTCCGTTTTTGTCGGATCAGGAATATGATTCGGAAAATTTCCATCAGATTCGCAATATAATGGAACAACTTCGCATCCCCAATTCCTAAATACGGCTGGCGCGAAAATTCCGGCGGTGCCATTGCCGCAATCAACCACTACCTTGAATTTTTTATTCAATATTATCTTTTCCTTCACCATTTTTTGAAATTCTTTCAAAGGATTTTTTAAAATAACCTTGCCCGTATCGGAGCTGATGAATTTATTATTTTGAATAAGATCTTTCAATTCTCTTATTTGTCTGCCGACCATGGTATGATCGCCCTTGCAAAGTTTAAACCCGTTATATTCTTTTGGATTATGCGACCCTGTGACCATTGCGCCCCCCTCTATCCCGTATAAAACCCGGGAATAATAAAATATCGGATTTATAGTAATGCCAATATCAATAACATTTTTCCCAATCAATAAAATCCCCTTTATCAAAGCTCTTTTTATCCGTTCAGAACTTAGCCGATTATCCATACCGACAATAATTTCTTTGCTTTTGATATAACTTCCATAAGCTTTGCCTATTTGCTCTGCAACCTCTTCCGTTAAGTCAGTATCGGCGATTCCTCTTATATCATATTCCCTAAATATATGTGGATTTATATACATATAAAAAATGATTGTTATATTGCTATGTTGTTATACAAAACATTTATATCCCCTCCTTTACAAGGAGATCTTCCATGTGTAGCATAACAATATGACATGACAATATAACAATTCAACAATAATTATATCCATAATACAAATAATAAAATTCAAAATCAACCTTGACAAAAACACTCTCTCTTGGATAATTCGGATTTTTCAGGGCATTCGGATAATTATTCGGGGCATTCGGATTATATAATTCTATACGCAATATTGCATGCTCCCTCGCGCGATACCATGCACGGACCTTGAGGATCTTCCGGATTGCATTTTTTTCCGAAATTAGGACACCTTTGAGGCTCAATATTTCCTTTTATAACCTCCGCGCAAAGACAACCGCTATAGCATTCGCGTTGATTCGCCTGCCCGAATGGACGAATCCATTCGTTCGGGCGGGCTTTCTCATTCGCGCCGCGCCCCGTCGAATGACTGGGGTTAATTCGCGTAATTATATCTTTATACACCACTTTAGCATCCATATCCGCGTATTTCTCCCGAAGTTCAAAACCGCTCTTCGGAATATTTCCAAGCCCCCGCCACTCGCTATCCCTAATTTCAAAAACCTCATCAATCAACTTCAAAGCTTTTTTATTGCCGCCATTTGCCACAACCCTTTTATATTCATTCTCAACTTCACCTCTTCCATCCGCTATTTGCCGAAGAAGCATCATTATCCCGCATAAAACATCTTTTTCTTCAAAGCCAGTTATGACTTGCGGGATATTTCGAAGACGAGGCATTGCCTCGTCTCTACAACCAACTAATTCCCCTCCTTTAAAAGAGTCCTGCCCTGCCTGCCCCCTCCAATTCGGCGGGCAGTCGTTCCTCTGGCAGGAGCGAAGCCGAACGGGAGGGGATAGGGGAGGTATTTTAAATCCTGAAAACACATCCGCGCCGACAATAGCCCCAACATGCCCAGGCGAGATTAAGCCGTCAACCTTTATCTCCCCTTCTCTAAGCAAAGCTTCCATCGCAGGAATAAATGCTTTATGCGCGGAATACACCTTTATGCCCCGCCTCACCACTGAAGCTGTCATAGGAGCCGTGGTTTCGAATCCGATTCCAAAAAAAACCACATTCGGCAGGGTCAAGGGACCCTGCCCTACCCGGTTTAAATTATTCTTTATTTGGGTAGGTCGGGTCCCTTGACCCGACATATTCCCCCCGAACAACTCCTCAACCCCGTAAATTTCTTTAACAAAAGCCCCAGCTTCTCTGGCGTCAGCAAGACTCATTTTTGAACCTTTAACCCGTATCATATCCCCATATGTGGCAACAGGAATTCCGCTCGTAGCCAATTTCACAACCGCATCAATATCGCAAACTGCCGTAACACAAACAGGACATCCAGGTCCGGAAATCAATTTAATATTTTTAGGCAAAAATTCCTTTATTCCGTATTCCGCTATAACCTGCGTATGCGTTCCGCAAACTTCCATCAACTTTACAGGTCTTCCGATTCGTTTCGCCAAATATTTTATTTCATTGATATGTTCTTGCATAAATAATCATTCTGAAATATAATAAGCATAAATTAAGCCTTCCCCCGCACCTTTTAGGCGATATTTATCTTTAATCAAACTTTCGAAATTCCAAATCTTGAGTCTTTTATTATGTCGCCTAAAAGGTGCGGGGTTCGGCACATAGTACGCGCGTCATCCCGAGGAGCGAAGCGACGAGGGATCCCCTGAATCAGCGCGCTATACCTTGTCCATCTCTCGCGCCAGGGGATTCCTCCGCCGCAAGCGGCGTTCGGAATGACGCACAAAAATTGAAATTCCTGTACGGTAAATTACTATGCAACTAATTACAAAACTCAAAAAAGACATGATAAATGAATTTTGTTTTCTTGTTTTTTTGTTTTTTTTGTTTCCTTGAAAGTGCCCGAACTTCCAGAAGTCGAGACAATCAAACGCCAGCTTAAAAAGGAAATACTCGGCAAGCAGATAAAATCTGTCGATGTTTTGCTGCCTAAAATGATAAATTTATCGCCGAAAGATTTCAGAAAAAAACTTGATGGAGCCGTCATCACCGACATCCAGAGGAAAGCAAAAAATATGATTATCAAATTGGCTGCTTCAACCGTAGGCGACAGCTCGCCTGCCCGCCCTTTTGGCGGGAGCTATCGCCTACAAGCCGGCCTATATCTCCTCGTCCATCTCAAAATGACTGGTCAGCTGATTTATATAGAAGCTCATTCAAGGGGTCTGACCCCTTTGGAAGGGGTCAGACCCCGAATCAGACACTCTCATCTAATATTCCACTTCTCAGACCAATCTAAATTACTATACAACGACATGCGCCGATTCGGCTATATAAAACTATTAACCAAAAAAGAATTGAATGAATATTTCGAAAAACAAAAATTTGGTCCGGAGCCATTAGATAAAAATTTTTCATTGCAAACTTTTAAAGCTTTGCTAAGAAAGAAAAGGCGAGGAAAAATAAAACAAGTCCTTATGGACCAAACGGTTATATCAGGCATTGGAAATCTTTACGCTGCAGAAATTTGTTTCTACTCCGAAATCTCTCCCCTGCGGAATGTTTCGGCATTAACTGAAAAGGAAATCAAAAACTTGTATGCTGGCATCAGAAAAATTTTAGCTCAAGCGATTAAACACAAAGGCTCTTCAGTGGACAACTATGTGGATGCCTACGGTAAGGAGGGGGATTATGTTCCCCTTATAAAAGTATATGGACGCGAGGGTAAAAAATGTTTGCGATGCGGGACAGTAATCAAGACGATTAAATTAGGCGGCAGAGGAACATATTTCTGCCCCAACTGCCAAAGATAATTTTATATTCGTTTATCTAAACTTATAATTCCATGATATTTAACAAATTATTTACACAGATAAACACTGATTACAGATTGATTGGCACAGATATTCTTGCGGGTACGGGTAAATCCGTGTTCCGTGTTAATCAGTTTCGCATCCGTGCTAATCCGTCTTGCCGCCTATTAGTCATCCAAATACAGTCCGGTTCTGTGCTCCTGCGGACCGCTTGCCGCTTTTGTTAACTTTTCCAACGCATAATACGCGGCGGCATAAGCTGATAGCGTTATAATTAATCCTATTATAACATCCCGAATTATCGTTTTGGCTTTTCCGACCTGTTCATCATTCCCTCCGGCTGTCATCCATAAATATCCCGCATAAACGGATAGAACAACAAAAATTAAAGCCAATACGCTCAAAATATCTTTAATAATTTCGGCTATAATAATAATCAAACCCCGCTCTTTTTTCCCGCCAGTTCCGCCGATGTCTTGCTTATATTCCGTTTGACCGACAACTTGATTTAAAGGATCTTCCCAATTATGGGGCGGGTCGCTTTGAGAATAAACTGCAGTGGACAATAAACAAAAGCATCCTATTAAAGATATCACAGAGATACATTGTAAAGTTTTTTGACTTATTCTCATTAAGATACAATAACCAAGAAGCAATAACCAACTTTTTTTAAATCCTAAATTCGAAATTCTAAATCCTAAATAAATTACAATTTTCAAAATCTAAAATCCAAAACTGCGAAATTTAGAATTTTAAACATTTGAATTTGGAATTTGTTTAGAATTTCGTGCTTAGTGCTTAGAATTTTTTAAGTATTGCATCTTGTATCTTGGTTATTTAATTTTGGCATTTGCTTATTTTATTAGGTGAATTAGGTGAATTGTAATTTAGGTGAATTTCATAAACCGCTTATCGTTCCCGAAATTCTGCCCATTATAAAATAAGTTATCGCGTAAGCAAGAAGGACAATCGCGATGCCTATGACTGCATTTATAATATAACTTTTCGCTTGCCCGATTTGCTCCTCATTCCCATCGGCCGCAAACCATAAATATCCGGCATATATTATCAAAATTATAAGGACAATGCCGATAAGGCTTAAGGCAAGCTTAATCCACCTGCCGATAACTTTATAAAGGCTATTTTCATCCACAAGTTCTATCCCGATAGTCACATTTTTTCCAACTATATAATTATCTTCTATTCCTTTCTCCAGTATTTTTTTCGCGTTATATCCATCAATGCTGTATTCCTGGGCTTTCACAAAATCGCTTTTGCTAAAAAAAATTAAAGCCACCGCGCAAATTAAAAAAATAATAATTTTCCCGGTTTTTGTGATTTTTGGCATGGCAAAATTGTTATATTGTTAAATTGCTATACTGTTAAAAAAAGCTTGATACTGATACCAGTGTTGCATAACCTGTCTCGACTTGCGTCAAGCCAAGGCGGACAATATAACAAT
>Ga0154643_1009_pt2 | contig 9252 bp, 9 predicted proteins | sample Rifle2008BG13ft_FD_116072 | JGI IMG/M metagenome (GOLD analysis project Ga0154643, IMG submission 116072) | Candidatus Falkowbacteria bacterium RBG_13_39_14
CATGTACTATTTTTTAATAATATGAAAAAAATTGCGGCTATAATTTTAGAAAATGATAAAGGCGGAATATTATTGTACTTAAGAGATAATAAGTCGACGATCCCATTCCCGCATCATTGGGATTTGTTCGGCGGGCATGTAGAAGACGGCGAAACAGTGGAAGAAGCGCTGGTTAGAGAAGTTAAAGAGGAATTGGATTTTGATTTACAAGAATACTCATTTTTTAAAAAGTACGAATGTAATGAGGGCGACGCTTATCCTAATGTTAAATATGTTTATTTCGGTAAGGTCAGCAAACCGATTTCAGAATTGAAATTAAAGGAAGGAGAAAAATTGCAGTTTTTTTCGAAAGAAGAGATTCCGAATATTAAATTTGCGAATATTTTAAAAGATATAGTGATGGATTATATAAAAATAAAAAATCCTGCCTAAATAGTATAAATATTAAAAATGTCAAGATGTAAAAATACAAAATCAAAAATAGAAAAAATAATAGAAGCGTCAAAGCTGGTTTTGAATGATGTCGCGCTTCCGAACGGGGCGATTGTGGCGGCTAACACGGATCATGAATATTATCCCAGGACAGCCAAAGATTATCGGTTTGTCTGGCCGCGAGATGCGGCTTATATTTGCGTGGCGCTGGATTATTTGGAAAACGCGAATGAGCGCGAATATGAACGCGGAAAAATCCCCCCTAACCCCTCTTTGTTAAAGAGGGGGATAGAAGGTATTCAAGAGCGGTATTTTGATTGGCTAAACGAGCGACCGGAAGATTTTAAAAAGGAAGGGTTGCTGTTCCAGCATTATTCGACAAACGGAAGAAAGCAAGGTCATCAATTTCAGCCTGATCAAATGGGGACGACTCTTTGGGCGATTTGGCATCATTTTCAAGGCAATTTGTCTGGTGCGTATAAATATGAAGCGCTTATCAGGAGACTATCCGACGGGATATGCAGCCAATGGAAAGGCGCGTATTTTTTTAAGAATACTTCTGATCTTTGGGAAGAGGGTAAGAGGAGAACTTCAACGAAAATTGAAAATAACTTTACCTATACATTGGCGGCTTGCGCTTCCGGACTGGAAAAGGCTTTATTGATGCTCCCGGGAAATGAAAATTGGGGAAAAGCGGCAGGCGAAATGAGGAGAAAAATAGATGAGGCATATTGCAAAGAGGATAAATATTTTTATAGATGCCACGGAAAAATTGACGATAAAAATATTGATGCTTCTCTTTTGGGATTAGTTTGGCCTTTTGGAATAATTCCCTTGAATGATATACGAATAAAAAATACCGTAAAAAAGATTGAAGAAAAAGTTGTCGTAAACGGAGGCGTACGCCGTTTTGAGATGGATTATTATGACGGCGAGGGAACTGGGCAGGAAGGAGCTGGCGCGTGGCCATTGCTCAATTTTTGGATGTCGATTTATTGGAGCGCGGCGGGAAATAAGAAAAAAGCAAAGAAATATTTTGATTGGGTGATAGATCGCATGGACGACGAGTTTATACCGGAGCAGATTTATGACGATTTCCGAGACGGGCAGGGAATAAAACCTTTGGCATGGGGACATGCTATGTTCATTATTGCGTACTATAATTTTTATAAATCAACAACTCGTTTTGTTAGCTTTAAATAATGATTTTTTAAATTCCAAATTCAAAATTCCAAATCCTAAATAAATTCAAAATTTAAATTGCTGAATTTAAATTTTACTATTTTTGAATTTATAAATTTAATTTAACGCACAGGAATTTGAATAGCGTCATTCCGAACGCCGCTTGCGGCGGAGGAATCCCCTGGCGCGAGAGATGGACAAGGTATAGCACGCTGATTCAGGGGATCCTTCACCCCGCAAAGCGGGGTTCAGGATGACGCAACAAGGAAACAGGATGACGCATTATTGCGTTGCGTTATGTGCCAGAGGCCTAATTTATTTGCGATTTGTTATTTTGTGTTTGGTGCTTAAAAAATTATGAATACCAGTATGCCTAATTTGACAACTTGGGGGGAAGTTATAACAAATTCATTTCAAAATCTTTGGATTAAAGTGATTAGCTTTTTGCCGAATGTCATTATCGCCATTTTATTTTTATTGGTCGGATTATTGGTGGCAAAGTTTTTTTCAAAATTCATTACCAGAACTTTGAAATATCTTTATTTCGATAAAGCGGCGGATTCTTTGGGAATTAAAGAGGAATTGGCGAAAATCGGGATAAAGGTTGATTTAAGCAAGGTTGTCGGTTTGATTGTAAATTGGTTTTTTATTATAGTGTTTTTAGTAGCTGCGGCGGATATTTTAAAATTTACGCAAATAACGGAATTCTTAAATAAAGTCTTGCTTTACATTCCGAAAGTTATAATTGCCGCGGTAATTCTTATAATCGGAGTGGTTTTCGCGAATTTTATCAATGGCGTAGTCAAAACAAGCGTTCATGTGGTAAGCTTGGAGTCCGCGGACGCGATTGCCGCTATCGCAAAATGGGCAATATTGATATTCTCGGTTATGGCAGCTTTGGTTCAATTAGATATTGCCGCAGAATTAGTGTCTGTTTTACTCAAAGGATTTGTGGCGATGCTCGCGATTTCCGGAGGAATCGCTTTCGGCCTCGGCGGCCAAGATAAAGCGAAGAAGATAATTGATAAGTTGGGGGAAAAGAAATAATCTCCCACAAATCTACCCGCCTGCCTGCTTTCCCTTTGTAAGTCTATGCCTTTGGATAATTTAATTAAGTTGCCTAAGCTAAATAAACTTTCGCAAACAGGCTAAAAGCGGGCACGGCAAATCCTTTCACAAATTTACAAATTTGCTTCCTAAGTATTTGTAGATTTGTAAGAGATTTGTTGATTTGTGGGCAGTTATGATAGAATCTAAATCAAAACTGCATAGATTGTACGAAATTTTACCCGGAGCGTTAATCTGGGTAACTTTTATATTGGTAATAATTTTGTCTTTTTTTCGGCCGATCTGGGCTATAATTTTTGTTATAGCTTTTGATTTTTATTGGCTTCTAAAAGTTTTATATACCCTGATATGGCTTTTGATTGGCTGGAGGAAATATAGACAGGCCATAAAGGCGGACTGGCTGGAAGAACTTAAAAAATTGAAACCGGAAGATTGTCCTAATAATTTAAAAAGCAAAAATCATGAGGATTATTACCATTTGATTTTTTTGCCGACTTTGCGCGAACCGTTTGAAATAATCGATAACGCTTTCAAAGCTTTATGCGATGCGAAATATGATTCAAAAAAGTTTATAGTTGTTTTAACCGGAGAGGAAATTGATAAGGATAATTATTGGCCGATAGCGAGAAGAATTGAGGAAAAATACAAAAATAATTTTTTTCGCCTTATTGTTATAATCCATAATCTAATGCCCGGCGATCTCCAGGGAAAAGGCGCTAATGTCCATTGGGCCGGGAAGAAAGCGAAAGAGGTTATAGACGATTTAGGGATTGATTATGAAAAAATAATAGTTTCAAATTTTGATGTTGATACTTGCGTTCATCCCCAATATTACGCGTATCTTACTTTAAAATATTTAACAAATCGCGACCCTCTCCGCCGCAGTTATCAACCGGTAACTTTATACAATAATAATATCTGGGAATCTCCGTTTTTAATAAGGATAGCTCATAACAGCACGACATTTTGGCTTTTAACGGAACTTGTGCGGCCGGAGCGATTGGTTACTTTTTCATCCCATAGCATGCCGTTTCAAGCTCTTGTTGATGTCGGTTTTTGGCAAAGAGATATGGTTAGCGAAGATTCTCGCATAACTTGGCAATGCATGGCAACATATGACGGCGGCTATTCCGTGGAGCCTATGCATATCCCCGTATCTATGGATACCGTATATTCGGGAAAATTATGGCCGAGCCTAAAAGGCCAGTATAAGCAGCATAGGAGATGGGCTTACGGCATGGAGAATTTTCCTTATATTATGATGAATATATGGAGCAATAAAAAAATAGCTTTTTCTCGTAGATTAGCGTATGCTTTCAGGCAATTGGAAGGCGGATTCTCATGGGCGACAGCGCCGATAATCATATTTTTGCTTGGAATTCTTCCTCTTTATTTTGCGGACCAGGCGGTAAAAAATACGGTTTTAGCGCAAAATGCGCCTGTTGTGCTTTTGTATTTGATGAATTCCGCCATGATTGGATTGGCAGTTTCGGCTATTTTATGCGCTATTCTCTTGCCGCCGCGGCCGAAAGACAGCCCATGGTGGACATATATTATAATGGCCGCTCAGTGGATAGCTTTTCCGATTTGCATGATTATATTCGGTTCGATTCCGGCAACCGACGCGCAAACCCGCCTTATGCTTGGAAAGTATATGGGTTTTAATGTGACGGAGAAGGGGAGGAAGAAATAATTTCTCCTATCAATTCTTTCATTCTTTTTTCGCGATAATCAAAGTTTTTGTCAACTTTAGCAATAACATAAAGATGCGGATAGATCGGATTTAAAAATTTATCAAAAATTTTATTTTTAATGCGAAAACCTCTAATATCCATTATTTCCCATCCGCTTCTTTCGACTGTTTTAAATAGAGTATATTTTGTAAAGAAATTAATATGAGCAACAGCTAGACTTCCTCTGAATTTTTTAATATGCATCAATAATTTAATTGACGGTGCGCAAGGAACGCCTAAAATTAATATCCCGTCTTTATTCAGGTATTTTTTTATTTTGCATAAAAAAATGTGCGGGGAATATAAGTGCTCAAGAATATTATTTGCGAAAATTACATCAAATCTATTTTTGATATTCAAATCATCCGATTCAATATTGCCGTATTTAATATTAAGCCCTCTGCTTCTTCCGTATCTGACTTCATCTTCCGATATTGTTACGCCCATGCTTTGTTCTCCGAAATGTATCAAATGCTCCCCGTAAGAACATCCGATATCCAAAACGCTTTTGTTATTCAGATTGAATAATTTGGTTAGGTTTTTAAATGTCTTCGAATTTGCTTGATTTTTGAATCTAATTTCAATTTTTTTATTCATATCTTTCCCATTTGTTTTAGCGTAACTACTCACCACATGTCATTGCTTCGTCACCCCTCTGCAAAGCTCTGCAGAGGGGTGACGAAGCAATCCCAGAGGTCAGTGCCTCGGCACCACGGGATTGCTTCGTCGGCTAGCGCCTCCTCGCAATGACAACCCGAGTAAACACCTTATTTAGATGGAGGCTCTCAGAAGAGCCGGAACCGGATACTCGTTGTTATATGAAGTACATATTTTCATGCGAAACATACGGCATATATAAATACCCGGTCTGGAGTAAGGCATCCCGCCAAAATAAATTTTATAAGTTGCGCCCAGATTTGCGTCAGATTTGTACGATACGATTGAGCAAAATTTGAACCGTAGCCAAGCTACGGTGATAATTTTGCGATTGAGTATCGGACAAAGATGGCGTAAAGATGGGATGCAAAATGTGAAAGTTATTTTGGCGGGATGCCTAAGAGTAAGTTTGTCAGCACGCAAGATAGTCTGCCATTGCCGTCAGTAAAAGGGTGAATTTTTAAAAATTCAACTAAAAAATTTCCAATCACTAATAACGGATGATATTTTTTTTCTTTTAATGCTTTCTGCGTCCAGTCAGTCAGATCGCACATTTGGGCTGGAGTGAGATAAGCGGGCGAGGTGCTAAAAGTTCGTAATAACCTCTTACCTCCTGCTTGTCGCGGTTAGTAAATTTTTGTATGCTAATGCCGCGCATCAATTTTTCAATATCCGCGTCGGACATGCGCGCGCCCTCAATGCGTGTTGAGGCGCCGGTTGAAGTAATCAAAACCGACCGCTCTAATCTGCCTAAAACTTGCGGGCTAAGGCGAGCGCCGGATATCCATTGCCCTTTTAATTCATCAATTTTAGCAATTTTAGAAACAACGCTGGCTGGTATATTTTCAATCCGTTTTGAAAAATTGTCCGGAACTATGTGTTTTTCAGTTGTTTTTTTAGCATCTTTAGCCATAAATTTAATTGGATTTATATCCAATCAAATATATTTAGTCAAATTTATTCATTATGTTCGGGGGAGCAGGGGACGGCGAGCGAGCGATTTTGCTTTAGATGGTGTAATTAAAAGTTTTTGTCCCGATGTCATGTCGGGACATTATTTAGGGCTATTTTATAAATAAATTATTAAAGTCATTATTAGATATCCCAAGTCCAAAGAATTTCATTAGATTAAAAGCATCAATTGGCCGGCCTAAAAAATGGCGTTCCCCATCTTTTGGATTTACATACCAGGCCTCTCCATTGTTTTCTACTTGTAATAATATTTTGCCTTTAAGGTTATTTGCATAACTTTCATTAATATAAAGTTGGCCTGGTCCCATCGGATTATAACCGGACACAATTTCATTTTTATCGCCATATCCATCGCCATCGCTGTCAATATTGTTTTTATCCGTACCAATCGCGTCTTCAAAAATATTATATAGACCGTCATTGTCATTATCTTCTTTGCCAAAATCAATATTATGGCCCCAGCCATCTTGCTCATCTATATTGATAGGAATTTTTCCCAAATCTTGATTAGTAATACCAATGCCTGCTTGCCTCATTAAATCAAAAGCATCTCCAGGTCTTCCCAGATAACAAATAAATTGTTTATCTTCGTTTTGATACCAGGCCTCACTTGCGAAACTACCATCTCGGGTATTGGAGTCAACATACCAAGCTTCACCGTTTTTTTCTACTTGTAATAAAATTCGACCGGATAAATTGGCGGTCTTTATTGGATCGGCCATGAATAATTTTGTAATTTCAATAAATTGATTATCATTTTGTAGATTATTTAAGTCCGCATAATACACTTTATACTTTCCGTCCTTATCGCTAGTCCAAAAAATGTTGTTAGCCCCTATTGATGGATAGCCAAAATTAAAATTACCGGCATCGGAAATGTAAAGAAAGTCATTTTTGATATCATATAAATACATTTTTTTTCTATTTAGGTTAGCCGCAGCCCTCATAACAAAAACAATAAAATTATCTTTTGCTTCAAGTAACGATAAATTATCTTGTTCTCTGAAATCATAAATAATTTTATTTTCTTTGCTTTCTAAATCAAATATTACTATATTTTTTTTGTTGTTCAGAAAGGTTCGATAGATGATATATTTATCAGTTTGAGCAAGCCAATGATTTTTATGTATGTCAGGCACAGCGCCCAGTATCTCACTAATTTTCACTTCAGTTTTATTGTTTAGGTTATATGAATAGATCCCTCCATCCTTAATATATGCGATATTGTCCTTGTATATTGATGGACTTAGGTACTCCGAATTATCCGATTCATTTATTTTAATAATATTATTTACATCCTTTTCGAGGTCTATATAAATAATTTTGCTGGTTGAAAATCTGTCACGATCATTTTTAAATCCCTGTAAAACAAGAAAATTATCATATAATTCAAAGTAGCCCTTAAAGCTTAAGTCAAAGCTATTTTTAGTAAATAATAATTCCGGTTCATTATTGCTAAGGTTATATGCTGCAATTTGTTCTGTGTCTGTTTGCGTGTCTCTGAAAGTAAAAGCTAAATAATCTCCGGAAAGCACAATTTTATGAATTCCTTCAGTTTGGTGAAATTGTATGTCAGAAGTAATTTCTATGATATTTTCATATTCCCAATTTTTTGTATTTAATACTTCAATAGATTGCACTTGGTCGTTATTTTCAATATATAGGCTGATAGTAGCAACGCGATCGTCGCCTAAATTATCAACTGCTACATGCGTATAGTCATATTCATAATAAGGAGTAATTTTGATTGCTTGTGCCGGCAGCAATAAATTAAAGGATAAAATACATACGATAATAGTTGGTATAAATTTAGTGTTTTTCATACAAGGAAAATTAATTTACCGTACAGGAATTTCAAAATTCCGCGTCATTCTGAGTCCCGCTTGCGGGACGAAGAATCCCCTGGCGCGAGAGATGGACAAGGTATAGCGCGCTGATTCAGGGGATCCCTCGTCGCTTCGCTCCTCGGGATGACGCGCGTACTATGTGCCGAAGGTTTAATTTATAAAATAGCCCCGAATAATTATCCGCGAAGCGGATAATTATTTTTAATTATTTCGTCTAATGTTTGCGTGTATGAGAAGTTTCGCCGACTACCTTATTGTTATATGATGTCGCGATTTTTTTCTTCTTTGTATTCAAGTAGCGGATTGTCCATCATCAAAGCGTGATTTTCGGTTAAAAACTCCTCGACAACTTCTTTATTGGTATTTTTATCAATAACTTTGCGAAAAATTTTGTTATTTCTTGAATAGCCACCAAACCATTCGTTTTTTATCTCGTGATCTTTGTCAAAGATTTTATACTTAAACTCTATCGGTTTATCAGAAAGCCATTTGCCAATTAAATATTTATCATCCACCTGTAAAGACAATTGAATTTTTGCGAAGTATTATTTTTGATTTGCAGGTCAATGTTTGGATAGGCACAAGTTGCTCCACTTCCAAATGGTTGATCTTTCTTCACATCGGGGAAAACATCATAACCATGACGCCAACGCTCAATAACATTTAAAGGTGTGTGGAGCGTAATCCAGTAAAGCAAATTTGATAATTGACATAATCCGCCACCAACCCCCGCGATAACAGTTCCATTATGTAGCACCATGCCTTTGAGATAACCTTTTTTTCTTGTTGGTTTGCCAATTTGTCGCCAATAAGACAATGTTTGCCCGGGGTTTATTACCAATCCATCAAGTTTTTTTATAGCAATTTTCAAATTTGCGATCTTATTTTCCTGCATCCACATATCTACATCTTTAAGCTTTCTTCGCAAGATAGTCTTGTGAGCAAAAATTTCAATTGGCAAATGGCTTTCAAAATTTTTCGCAAAATTCACCTTTGAAAAATACCAATAAAGATACCTTTTTAATGTAAAGTACAATCTGCCAGCAAATAGTCTAAGTTTTGATCTGTGAATTGGCTTTTTCATGCGGTAAGAAAAAAATCGCGATTTCCAGATAACATTTCCGAATATGAGAAGTTTTTTCGGATCATACGCAATTTAGGGTGAGTGTTCGCGTCATTTCGACCGAACGACCCGCCGAAGTTTTTGCGGAGCAAAAAGTTTGGCGGGGAGTGAGTGGAGAAATTCCTTTACTTTTAGCTTAATTACAGTTATTAAAAGGGATTCCTCGTAACTACTCAGGTACCCCAGCAGAAATCTCCTTGAAATATCTGCTGAAGCGAGGTTAATATGTGAAGTTTTC
>Ga0154643_1013_pt3 | contig 9103 bp, 9 predicted proteins | sample Rifle2008BG13ft_FD_116072 | JGI IMG/M metagenome (GOLD analysis project Ga0154643, IMG submission 116072) | Candidatus Falkowbacteria bacterium RBG_13_39_14
CCGCGATTCTGAAAAGCTCGTCCTCATCAAACAGCGCCGCGGTAAATTTCGCTTTTATTGCCGCCGTGAAATTTTCTTCTTTCTCCCCTTCTTTTTTGTCAGTTTCGAAGTTTATGATTTCTTTGCTGATCGCTTTAGAAAGGATTTTCTCGCCGGTTTTTATAAAATGCGCGAATTCGACCAAAGATTTTTTAAATAGTTCGTCCAACGCTTTTTCTTTCGCGGATGCGATATCTTTTTCGGTTATTATTTTTACCTTTCTCGCGTCCGCGATTATCGGATTTTTTATTTCCCCGTAAATTTCTTTTTGCCGATTTTCATTCAATCCTGGGATTGAAAGTTTCCCGACCTCAATCGCAGAGGTTATATCAATCGGATCATCAGCGTATATCACAGCTTCTATTTTTCCATTAGCGGGCGCGGTCACAGTTTTTCGAAGCCTGAAAAGGATGCCGTTCGCGGTCAGGAACCGCGTTGTTTGAATCAGCGGCTGAGCGCGGGAGCTCTCGTTTACTATCGCAATATTTGCCGCAATCTCATCCAAAGGCTCTTCTGTTTCCCCTTCCGTTTGAAATTCGATTTTTTCTTCGATCTCCGTCTGTAAAAGCCTTCCCTTTAACTGATTTTGCCCGTGAGGCGCCGGTTTTATGTCCGCTATGAATTCAGTCTTAATTATTTCGCTCCGCGGCGTTATTTTTATTACCGCTTTTCTGTAGGAAAAGTAAAAAATTATTATAAATAACACAATGCTTGCTACAAAAAAAGATAAAGCTATTTTTTTGTAAAGCTCGTAGTGGATATTGATGGCTTTCTTTTTCATAAGTATAATACTGATCTGCAAATTTTATGCAAATCTACAAATATGCAAATCTGCGAATGAAGATTATTGTTTTGTTGTTTTTTTGCTTTTTTGTTTTTTTGAAAAAGTGGGTATATCCCGGCTCGAACGGGAGACCTTTACGATGTCAACGTAACGCTCTAACCAACTGAGCTATATACCCGAGGATAAATTACAAATTCAAAATTCCAAATAAAAACAAAGTTCAAATGTTTGAAAAGCGTTGCAAGCAGGCTATTTGGAATTTGTTATTTTGTGCTTCAGAGATTATTTATAGTATATCATAAATCCAAAAAAATGCCAGTCTTGCTGAATTTGCCAATAAAGTGGAGATGGGATATAATGTAAGCAATGAGGAACAGAAATTGAGAAATTCACCCCGTGAGATAAACAAGCTATCTTACGGGGTTAAGATATTGAGAAATTAAGAAATCGAAACTATTAGCATTATTAAATTGTATGATCGAAATAAGACTGCATGGGCGCGGCGGACAAGGCGTTGTTACAGGCGCCGAGATTATCGCGATTGCCGCGTTTCATGATAAAAAATACTCGCAGGCTTTTCCGTATTTCGGCGTGGAAAGAAGCGGCGCTCCTATCGAGTCTTACGCCCGCATTGACGGGAGTTTTATAAATTTGCGCGAACAGGTGAAAGAGCCGGCTATCGTCATTATTCAAGACGCGAGTCTCGTGGAAACGGTTGATGTTTTGAAAGGGTTGAAAGATAATGGGATTATTTTAATTAATACGGGAAAGGATCTGAAAGAAGTTTTTAAAAAAATAGGGAATATGAAGCAAGAGGGTTCATTGCGGGTAAAAGGAAGGAATTTCAAAGTTATAAAAATTGACGGGACATCAATATCCTTAAAAATTTTAGGAAAGCCGATTGTTAATACGCTAATGGCTTTCGCGTTAGCGAAAGAAACGGGAATTATATCCATGAATTCGGTGAAAAAAGCTTTAAAGGAAAAATTTAAGGGCGATTTGCTTAAAAAAAATTTAGAGCTGGCAAAAGCGATATAATGAATATGACAGAAAAACGGGCAACCATAAAAAATATAAATATTAATTATAAAATATTCGGCTCTCCAGGAAAGCCTATTTTTTTAATTTTGCACGGGTGGGGCGGGAGCTCTGATTCGTGGGTTAAGGTTGCCGAACGCCTGGCGAGAGACCATGCGGTTTACGCTTTGGATTTCCCATTTTTCGGGAAAAGCGATGATTTGCGGGAACCGTGGCGCGGTGATAATTATGTTGAGATGGCGGAGGAGTTTGCGCGAAAAATATTACCCCAAGTCGGCGCTCTGCCAAAGGGATCCTTCACCCCCCCCTCTGCAGAGTTATGCAGAGGCGTCGTTCAGGATGACATGAGAATTGACACGATGGCAATAATTGCGCATTCGTTCGGGGGAAGGGTGGCGATAAAATTGGCTGCTAAAAATCCGGAATGGATTTCGGAAATATTTTTATGCGACGCGGCCGGGATAAAACATCCGCCGACGATTAGGCAGAAGTTGGCGGGGGCGGTTGCGAGGGGATGGAGGAAAGTGGTTAAACTTATGGGAACAAAGTCTGGCGATAATCATAGTACAGCGCATGGAAAAATCCCCCCGAGCCCGCAAGCAGGCTCGACCCCCTTTAGAAAAGGGGGTATGGTTCGGCGGGTGTTCTATAAACTAATTGGCGCGACGGATTATTATAATTGCAAAAATGAGATAATGAAGGAAACATTTAAAAATGTTATCGCCGAGGACTTAACAAATTGTCTTGATAAAATAAAAATCCCTGCAACAATTATCTGGGGAGAGAAAGATAGATATACTCCTTTGGTTGACGGGAGATTAATGAACGAGAAAATTAAAAGGTCTGAATTGCATGTTATAAAAGGAGCGGGGCACGGAGTTCATCTGTATGCGGCGGAGGAAGTTTGCCGGATAATACAGAATTATAATCCGAATCTTTGAAGGGACTGTTGCCGAATGTCTACGCGTCATCCCGAACGGAGCAGAGCGGAGTGAGGGATCCCCACGGTTAAGCGAAAAAATTAGGGGATTCTTCGTCGCTTCGCTCCTCAGAATGACGCAAAATGCCTTTTGGCAACACGCCCTTGAATGATATCCAAATGCCCCGAATAATTCGAATATTAAATCCGAATAGGCGGTGGTCAGATTCCCGTGGCGGGTAACGGATAAGAATAAAAAAAACGGGGTTGTGAAGCGAACTCCACTAACCCCGCTAAAACCCTATTTATATAGCCCAAGTACCTCCTTTAATCGCTGGGCTACGAATTTTTCCTCTTTTCGCCAGAATAGCCACTCTGACACCCCCTCAAATAAAACTGAAAACATTTCGTCGAGCGGAGTTACGAGAATGGCGAAAGGCTTTTTTTGCTCTTGAAGATTCCCAACCAGTTTTATGGAATCTTCTCCCCAAATGGCAATTGGCAACAGCAGCATGTCAAACCAACCACAATTTTGAGCGTCTTTAAGCAGAGTTACTGATACGGCTTCCGCAGGAATGTTCATTTCTTTTAAAAAATGATTGAGCCAGAACACGAACCAAGATTGATCGTAATCAACAACAATAATGAGTTTCTTATCCATAAGTACAACCTCCATATTATGGGTTGAGAGCAGTAGAAGAAAATCAATAAGAAAGAGCAAAACATATTATGTTAGCAAATAATAACAAAAATGTCAAGTCGCATACCATAAAGAGCCTTTTAAAATGGGCTTTTTTAGCGTTAAAAGAGGGCTCTGCATCGCCCGAATTGGACGCGGAAGTTATTTTGTCATTCGTAATTGGCAAAAATAGGGAATATTTGCATACCCATCCTGAAAAACGAATTATAGGAAAAAGAGAGCAAAAATTTAAGAGATTAATAGGAAAAAGGAAAAAGCATGAGCCGGTAGCTTATATTATCGAAAAAAAAGAGTTTTATGGGATAGATTTTAAGGTAAATAAAAATGTTTTAATTCCGCGGTCGGAAACGGAAATGATGGTTGATGAGGCGGTGAAGATAATTGGCGGTGGTTTTAGCGGAGATAAGACCATGGAAAGGGAAGAAATTTTAGAGGGGGAAAAGAAATTAGAAATTGGAAATTGGAAATTAGAGAGCGGCAATAGTAATTACCCGATTGCTTTAATCGATATCGGTACGGGATCGGGATGCATTCCGATCGCGGTTGCGAAAAATTTGATTCGTATTTACGGCCGTCAGTACGCGAGTCAGCATACGCATATTTTTGGAATTGATATTTCGGAAAAGGCTTTGAAGATAGCGAGAGAGAACGCGAGGTTGAACGGCGTCGGGCGATATATAGAATTTTTACATGGGGATTTGTTGGATGTTTTGTCAGGCAGGCATAAAAGCAAAAGAGAAAGAGCGCTGGTTCAGGTAAAAAAGGGGGGGATGCCTGTTGTTATCATCACCGCGAACTTGCCGTATTTGCCGGAGGCGGTTTATAGAAAATGTGCGGAGGATGTAAAAAATTACGAACCGAAAGAGGCTTTGGTTGCAGGACGGGATGGATTAAGGTATTATAGGAGGTTGTTGCGTGATGCGGGGCGCAACATGGATGATCGTCTAAAAAGAATATTTTGTCATTGCGAGGAGCCTCTCTGCAGAGCTCTGCAGAGAGGGGACGAAGCAATTCCATGTCGCGAGAAAATGACAACAGGGTTGCTTTCTCCGCGATTGCGGGGTCGCATTGGAGTCTTTATTTTATGCGAGATTGACCCGGCGCAAAAACGAGCGATTAAAATTTTGGCGAAAGAATATTTTTCTAACGCGCGCGTTGAAATAAAAAAAGACCTTTGCGGTCTTGCAAGATTGGCAGTTATAAGAGTCCCGCCCTCCGCTCTGCGCATTCAGGAGCGCGGGACTCAATAAGGCTGCGATATTATTTCCCTTCCTCTTTCTTCTCCTCTTCTTTCTTCGCTTCCCCTCCCGCAACCGGAGTTTCCTCGGCAGGTTTTACCTCCTCGGCTTTTCTAGGAGCTTCGACTGTCGCCACAGCCTCGGTGTCCTCGTTTAAAATTTTTATTCCAGCCGGCGCTTCTATATCTTTTATCAGAATATTTTTTTCAAAATCATCAAGCGATGATAAATCAACCTCGATTTCATGAACAAGATCTTTCGGAAGGCATTCGACGGAAACGCTGTCGATATTTGCAATTAAAGTGCCGCCCAATTTTACCGCTGGGGCCTCATTTATGAATTTCAACGCAATGTCGGTAGTAAGTTTCTCGTCCATTTTTACCTGATGAAGATCGACATGGATGAAATTTTCTCCGGCGAGATTTTTTTGAGTTTCTTTTATAATGGCTTTTACAGGTTCTTGGTTTTCGATTTTTAAATCTATAAGGGTGCTTTCGCCTGCCGCCTGATAGATTTTCTTGAATTCATTCTCATTCAAGCTGATGTTCGTATTCTCGATGCCATGTCCGTAAACCACTCCGGGAAAAAAACCTTCTCTAATTAATTTTTTTGCTTTTCTTCCAAGCAGTTCTCTTTTTTTCGCGTTTAATTGCATTGTCATATATGGTATTAAGTATAGTGGTATTACTTTAAATTGCGCCCATTTTATAGTTATAATAATCAGGATACAAGAAATAATTTTAAAAAATTCACCTAAATTACAATTCACCCATTCGGCTGCGCTCAGGGCAGGCTCTAATTCACCTAATAAAATTTCCAATTATTAAATTTCAAATGTTAAAAAGATAAAAAGAGGACTTATGAAATTGGGCATTAGACATTTTAATTTTTATTAGGTGAATTTCCTCCAAAGGCGGATAAGCCTCTGGCTTAAGAAATTAGGTGAATTAGAAATTTTAAATATTTGTATCTTGGTTATTGATTATTTTACAATTTAATGCCACTAATCACTGATTAAATAATCCCCATCAATTCCTTTATAAAATTATCAGACGGCTTATTGTGAAATTCTATAACCTCATTTATTTCAACGGGCTTGCCGCAGGATTTCAGCTTTATAAGTTCGTCCATTGAAAGATCGGTATTCATTCCGATCACATTCATTCCCATCTCGTCATTTACAGCAACCATTATAATCGCATTTTCGCATTTGCGGCATTTGCTGTGCAAAAGATATCCGTCGTTATTTTCTTCAATCACATTCAAGTCAACGCCCTTTGATTTGCATATAGGACATTCAGTCATTATGCCTAAATTCGGATTGTTGATATTTTTGAATTTGCGCATAGTTAAAAATTGTAGTACGGATACCCGCCCGACTGAACGAACCAGTCGTTCGGGCGGGAGAGACGGATAACCGCGGAACACGGATATAAAGCATGTGTTTGCTTAATGTCTTTAATAAGTTTAGTATATATATGAAGCTAAGTCAAGATGATGACGACAGCGCGCAAAAAAAATCAACCCTGCAGGGTTGATTTTAGACCGGACACGACAAGTTATGTGGAGTATAACATGGTGAAAAAAAAATATCCAGTGGATAACTTTGTGGCTCCTCGCCCCGCTAATTTTCCCCCCGATTAGCGAGGCGAGCAATCACAAAGTAAGGTATGGGGTGATAATGGCGAGGGGGAGAAGTTGAAAATTTTAAAAATTTCTCCTCCTTCCCCCTTCCCGCTTCCATTAAGCAGGATCCGGAACATACTTTTGTTCCGAACGGCGGTTTTTTAAAGATCCGTGAGGGGAAATTCAATTTTAAAAGTCGTGCCCGCTCCGGCTTTGCTTTCAACCGTGATTTCGCCGTTATTTTCTTCCACAACCGCGCGCACAGTCGCCAGTCCAATCCCGTATCCATCGCGCTTTGTCGTAAATCCTCTTTTACAAATATGAGCAATTTGATTTTCTGGTATGCCGCAGCCGTTATCTGATATAGAAAATACCACAGAAGAATCAGGTTTTTCATATAAGCGGATATCAATTTTTCTCATCCCTGCCTTGTTTTTTAATGCGCAAATAGCATTAGTTATAAGATTTAAAAATAACTGCCGCATTCTTGAGGAGCTGCATATTAAGATAGTATCCGCAAGTATGTTGCAGCTTAATTGAATTTCAAGTTTCTCTGCGGTGCTTTTTGCGCAAGCTATAGTATCTTTTAAAAGCTTAGGTAGGTAAACAGTTGTTTTCGCCATCTCTTTTCCCGCGGCTGCCTCAAGCTGGAGTTTGCATAAATCGCTAATAGCCGCAACAGCTGCGCCTGTCGCTTCCGCCCATTTTTCAAGGCATAAGATTGAGTCTTTTGCCATTGCTTGTTGCTCGTTACCCATTGTTTTTGTTATCTTTGATAAACAAAGAAGCAACAATTGTTTATCGGGCAACCAGCTGGTGATATTGTTAATATCATGCGCTATTCCGGCAGCCAGGACTCCGATTGCGACAAGGCGATCTTTTTCACTGCCATTGCAAATAAATTCTTCCCCCATCTTTTCCCCCTCTTAAAAAGTTTTTTAAATTAAAAAACTCCCTCCTAAGATTTTCTTATTTTGCATTTATAATACAAAAAAAGCTATTATTAATCTATAAAGATAATATAAAAAAACTTTTTATAATATCTTTAGAAAAAATTTATGCTGTATCTGGTATAATTAATTTGCAAGATTGCTTTTTTAGGATTTTAGAGTTACCATAATAAATAATTATCGGCGACACCCTGATCGATTATAATGAAGGCGAAAATATATGCGCGTATTATTAATTGAGGACGATAAAACTATCGTAAAATTTTTGAAATCCAATTTGGAAGCTGAATGTTTTACGGTTGACGCGGTCGAAGACGGTGCGAGAGGGTCTTTTTTGGCGCTTACGAATGAGTACGACCTTATAATTTTGGATTATGTGCTCCCTAAAATGGACGGAAGAAAAATATGTTCGGCGATAAGAGGGGACGGCAGGGATGTCCCGATAATCGTATTGACGGTTAAAACCGAGCTTGAAACGAAAGTTGACGCTTTGAATCTTGGGGCGGACGATTATATTACTAAGCCTTTTTCTTTCGACGAGCTTCTTGCCCGAATCCGGGCGGTAATGCGAAGACCGAAAAAAATCGAAGGAGAAATTTTGCAGCTCGGCGATCTTTCTTTGGATATCCGCTCCCATAAAGCAAAATGCTGCTCAAAGGACATATATCTTACAAGAAAAGAATTCGCGTTCCTTGAATACTTTATGAGAAACCGCGGGATTGTCGTTTCAAGGGGAATGATTATGGAGCATGTTTGGGATATGAACGCGGATCCTTTCTCGAACACCATAGAGTCCCATGTTTTAAATTTGAGGAAAAAGTTAGAAAGCGGCTGCAGCAGGAGATTTATCCATACTGTTCCCGGAAGGGGATATAAGTTTGAATAGGTTGAATAGAAGTCGTAGAGACGGAGCACTGCTCCGTCTCGTAATTTGGAAAATAGACGGAGCAGTGCCCCGTCTCTACAAGAATGATGGAAACAATATCGAAACAGCCCATAAACTTCATAGCTGAATTGGAAAAATTAAAAGAACCGGTTTGGGAGCAAATTAATAAATATCTGCCGGACAAAGAGCCGCGGGGGCATTATGAGATGGTGCGGGATTATCCGGAAAGGAAAGGAAAATATTTCAGGCCCGGTTTGCTGCTTCTTTCTGCGAAAATGTTCGGAGGCGATTTGGAATGCCTGCCTGCGCAGACAGGCGCTTTGCTTGCGGCGGCCGCTATGCAGGTATCCGAAGATTGGCTTCTAATCCATGACGATTTCGAGGACCATTCCGAAAAAAGGCGCGGCAAGAGATGCCTTAATAAAATATTCGGGGATGAGCTCGCGGTAAACGCCGGAGACGCTCTTCATATAATAATGTGGAAAATCCTCGGGGATAACGCGAGAAATTGCGGCGTGAAAGGTTGGATGGTATATGATAAAATGAATGATATCGCGCTTACCACCACAGAAGGGCAGTTTATGGAGCTTGACTGGATACGGGAGGGGAGGATTGCTGTTCCAGAGGAAGAATACTATAAAATGATTTACATAAAAGCTGGTTATTATACCGTAACAGGTCCGCTTCAGATCGGAGCGATTTGCGCCGGCGCGGATGATGGGGAAATTAAAAAAATCGAAGAGTGGGGAGTCCCATTCGGATGCGCTTTTCAGATCTGGGATGATATTATGAATCTGACTGTTCCTTCGGAAAAGCAGGGGAAGGAAAGAGGAGGGGATATTTTGGAAGGAAAAAGGACTTTAAGCCTGATTCATTTGCTTAAATGCTGTTCTCAAAAAGAAAAGGCTTTCATAGAGGATGTA
>Ga0154643_1078_pt6 | contig 8869 bp, 5 predicted proteins | sample Rifle2008BG13ft_FD_116072 | JGI IMG/M metagenome (GOLD analysis project Ga0154643, IMG submission 116072) | Candidatus Falkowbacteria bacterium RBG_13_39_14
TATACGCGCTAACTTTTTATATCCCTTTTGAACCGTTTCTTTTGAAATTTGCAAACGATAATTTATTCCTTTTTCTTAAATACGGATTCGAGATTGGGATATTGATTCTATTTTTGGTTGCGGTTGGGAAGCATTTTTACCGACAGCAGTCTAACACCAGCCTCTTTCTGAAAGGTGACATTCCGAAAGGGATCCCCGCCCGAACGCCACAGGCGGGCAGACCTCCGCTCCCCCTTGACTCCCCCGCACCGCAGTGCGGTGCGGAGTCGCTCGGGGTCGGTCGGGATGATAGATCCAGCTTCGCGAATGGCAGGATCAAAGAGGGATTTATCAGAACTCCCATTGATAAACCATTAGCGGCATTCATTATAATAACCGCCATATCCGCAATAATAAATCTTACGCACCCTTTTTATTGGATAGCCGGCCTACGCCAAATTTTCCGCTTCACGCTTTTATATTATGCTGTAATTTATTTAAAAATATCTAAAAAACAAATAAAAACGATTATCATAATATTAATTTCTCTTTTAATCTTTCAGTCCTTGATAGGCGCGAGCCAGGCAATAATCGGGAAATCGGCTGATCAATTTTTGCTTCCGGGGGAACAAAGGGAATTCGCAAGTATTGTGCCGCCCGATTATGTAACCCAATTTTGGTCGTCCGGCCAAAGAATTTTTGCTACAATGGGAAGATATGATCGGCTTGGAACTTTTATGTGCCTTGTTATGCTGCTTTATGCGGGAATTCTTATGGAAATACCCCTAAACCTTCGCAAAAAAAAACTTCTTATTATATTCTTGGCGGCTATTCCTATTTTGGTTTTAACTTACTCGCGAATGTCTTGGATCGGATTTTTAATAGGAACTGTCGTAATGGGAGTTATTATCAAAAAAAATAAAAAAATATTCTTGGCAATCCTGCTTGCCGCCGCGATTTCCGTATTATTTTTTATTTTCCAGCTTAAGACAGAGCATTTCCGTCTTCATCTTATAGAGGATAACGCGCGGATGACAGTAACCGAAAGATTTTTAGCGCTGTTTTCTTTTAGAGAATTTGAAAACAGTTATAAAGGATACGGCAGGCTCTATTTTATAGCAAACACGCCGATCAAAGTCGTAAAAAATTATCCGCTATTCGGCCTCGGATTAGGACAATACGGTTCAGGGATAACGCAAGCGCTTCATAATACCAATTCATATGATAAACTTAAGATACCGTTTGGAATTGAAAATAAATACGGAACAATCGACAATAATTGGTTCTCTTTATGGGGAGAAACGGGCGCATTGGGATTGATAGCATTTGGCTTTATAATGTTTAATTTATCAAAATACAGCCTTGAATTATATAAAAATAGTGAAGATAGCCTTGCAAAAGGACTGTCGCTTGGATTTTTAGGCATAATTGCAGCAATATCTTTCCAAAGCTTTTTAGGCCCTTATTTTGAAATCCGGCCGCTAACATATAATTTTTGGCTCTTGGCGGGGATAGTGGCGGTGATGGGGAGAATAAGTGAAACTAAAAGAAAATAGAGGTGAAAACAATTAGTATGCGCGCATAGCGCAATGGGTACTCGCGTCATCCCGAGGAGCGAAGCGACGAGGGATCCCCCGAATCAGCGCGCTATACTTTGTCCATCTCTCGCGCCAGGGGATTCTTCGTTCCGCAAGCGGAACTCAGAATGACGCGGAAAATTCAATTTCCTGTGCATTAAATTAGGATTATATGATCAAAGATATTACTCTCGCAATAACATACAAATGCAACGCGCGGTGCCGTATATGCAATATCTGGCAAAAAAAAGCGCCGGATGAAATTGATCCCGGCATTTTGAATTTGCCTTGCGGCGTAAAAGACATAAACATTACAGGAGGAGAGCCGTTTCTTCATCCAAGTCTTATAGAAATTATAGGGCGGTTAAAAGAAAAAACGCCAAAAGCTAATATTGTAATCTCAACAAACGGATTCGCCGCGGATTTAATTTTAAAAAAAGTTGAAGAGATTCTTAAAATAGATCCAAATATAGGAATTGCCGTATCACTCGACGGAGCGGGCAATGTTCATGATAATACCAGAGGCGTGCCCGGCGGCTTTAAAAAGGCGGCTAAAACTATAGAAAAGCTCCAAAGCATGAAACTAAAAAATTTAAAAATCGCTTTTACGATAGGCGACCATAACATCAACGAACTTAAAAAGATATATTCCTTTGCCGAAAAGATAGGGGCTGAATTTACTCTTGCGGCTCTTCATTCAAGCAAGACTTATTTTGAAAAAGAAAATCACATACAAAATATCGCAAGTATTGCGGAAGAACTTGATTGGCTCATGGCGCAAGAACTCAAATCATGGAATTATAAAAAATGGGGCAGGGCTTATTTCGCATATGGTTTAAAAAAATTTTTGACAGAGCAAAAAAGGATGCTTCCCGATTATTCAGGAAAAATGAGTATTTTTATTGCGCCGAACGGGAACATATATCCAAATAATATTTCTTCAGAATGCATGGGATCAGTAGCCGATTTGGCGGGAAATTTAAAAATAGCCGAAAATTTGGAAGAAAATTGGATGATGTGCACGGCGCGGCAAGCGATAAAGAAACATCGGATAAGGGTCGGGTTATGGATAGTGTGGAATAAAATATACCCGCAAATCTACAAATCTCTTCACAAATAACACAAATTTTAAAATAATTTTTTCCAATTTGTAGATTTGTAAAAGATTTGTTGATTTGTGGGAGACATATGAAAATACTGCAAATAAACAAATTCTATTACCTAAGAGGCGGAGCTGAGCGCTATTTTTTTGAATTGTCCCGGCTTTTGGAAACGCATGGGCATAAGGTTATTCATTTCTCAATGGCTGACGAAAATAACGATTATTCTCTATATAATAAATTCTTCGCGAAAAAGGTAACCTTTGATAAAATAAGTTTAAAAAACACTTTAAAAATTTTTTATAATTTTGATGCCGCGAGAAAACTTAAAAAACTGATAAAAGAAGAAAAGCCCGATATAGCCCATATCCATAACATATACCATCACATAAGCCCTGCTGTAATAAACATTCTTCACAAAAACAAGATACCCATGGTAATGACATTGCATGACTATAAACTTGCCTGCCCGAACTATACCTTATTTGACGGCGTAAAAAAATGCAGGGAATGCGAAGGAGGAAAATACTATCGCTGTTTTTTTAAAAAATGTCTAAAAAAGTCCAGGATTAAAAGTTTTTTAGCCATGTCTGAAGCCTATATTCATAACACTTTTCTTAATTCCTACGGCAAAGTAAACTTATTTATCGCTCCTTCCCGATTTGCCAAAGACATTTGCGTCGCATCCGGAATTAACAAGGATAAAATAAAGGTCTTGAATAACTTTCTGCCTGAAGAATATTTGCGCTTGCCGGAAAAAAAATCAAAAACAAGCAATTATTTTTTATATTTCGGAAGGCTTTCTTATGAAAAAGGATTGAATATTCTTATCAAAGCAGCGGCAAAATTCCCTGATGATTATTTTAAAATTATCGGTTCCGGCTTGGAATTAAAAAACCTTGAACAGAAGAAAAAAATGCTGAATTTAAAAAACTTGGAAATACTGGGACCTCGATACGGAGGCGAGCTTTTGGATTTTATAAAAAACGCCAAAGCTGTAATACTGCCTTCAATCTGCCCTGACAATATGCCCTACAGCCTTCTTGAGGCAATGGCTTTGGGAACGCCGGTGATAGCGTCACGAATCGGAGGAATTCCGGAAATAGTGGAAGACAATATAAACGGGCTTCTTTTTAATCCGGGCGACAGCGATGATTTGGCGGAAAAAATCAGGTCGTTGGAAAAAATGGATCTTGATAAAATAGGAATGGCGGCAAAAATGGCGGCAAGAAAATTAACGGCCGAAAAACATTATGCGGAGATTATGGAGATATATGGGAAATTGTTATAGGTTAAATTGTTATATTACTCTATTGCTCTATTGTTCTATTGCTTATGCTACAAATAGAATTAGTCCTCCAATCTTTCGTTGCCGCAACAATATAGCAATAGAACAATAGAACAATTAAATTTTATTTACAAAACCGTCAAGAAAATGGCGTAATGGAAATCTTATACCATCCCTACAAACAGCCGCCCTGTCAATATTTACATTTCCTGATTTATTTGGTAAGGTGATAAATCATTTTAGATTTAAGATTTTTGATTTTAGATCATGCCAAATAACAATTTTGTTTACTCAGGTTGTCATTGCGAGGAGGCGTTAGCCGACGAAGCAATCCCGTGGCGCGAGGTACTGACTCTGGGATTGCTTCGTCATCCCGTTCCCGTCGCTCGCGAGCGACAGGACGACTGACGGGGCTCCTCGCAATGACATATTGTGAGCAGTTACACTCTTATGCGAAAAAAAATCATTTCAATGACAGTCCTGGCCATTGCAGTATTATTATGCTTTTATTTTTTTATTCCTGAAGGGCAGAGCAAAAAAAATGTTTATTACCAATCCGGCGAATTTCTTATCCAAGGAGATCGTCAAATTTTAATGGTCCCGAACGGCCGCGAGATCGAGTTTCTTGAAATCGCAAAAAATGACAAATTGATCAAATTGCGGGAAATAAACGCTTTGGGCGATCCTTATAATGCTTTAATACGGGAAAATCAAACTGGAACTTACGCGATCGTATTGGAAGGAGATTTTGTCGTTCAGTATGATATCTCCGATCTGTCTCAAATAAAAGTCGTAAAAAAAATGGGGCCGTATTGGAAACATTATGATTACTACTATGATATAGCGCCATTTAGAGGAAACCGATTTTTAACAGCCGGCGAAAAAGGGATAACAATCTGGAATGCCGATACTTTGACTGTGATGGAAAAGGTATATGAGAGGAAAACAAAGGATGTTGAAAGCTATAATGAATCTATTTACGCGATCAGCGATGAGGGCGCCATAATTTTTAACGCGGAAAGGGAAAAAATTATCGATCCTTACATACGAATCGGAGAGCACCGCCATCAAATTTTCGTCAATGATGAAGGAATAGGATATTTTCCCGGGGATGACGCGCTTAAATTAAGGACTTACACCTCTTACAAAAATATGCCTCACCCGTCTCCCGCAGGAAACGCGGCAGCCGGATTTAACGGTATTGTGTATTTCGCAAACGGATGGGATGTATATAAACTTGATAAGGATCTTAATTTGATAAAAAACATAACCGCGTCAAGAAAAAGCGGAGAATGGTCTTCAGGGTTAAAAACCGTGGATCTGGATCAAGGAAAAAGAGTAATTGTATTCAATGGAAGCGACATTTTGCTTTTAAATGAGGACTTGGAAATTTTGGACGAATATTCTTATACCCCGTCCAATGCGGAAATCTTGTCTTCAAAGACGATGAAAATAAGCCCGCGTCATGGCGGGCCGAAACAGCCGGTTATGGTTGCGGGAAGCGGATTTTGGCCGGGAGAGACGGTAAATTTATATGTTGGCGTACGAAAATATGAATTGCGGGCTAATGACGCGGGAGATGTCTTTAAAATGGCCGAAGTGCCCGAAGACGCGAAAATCGGAAAAACAAATATTCTAATGTCTGGAACGCAATCAGGATTCAGCCACAGCGCTGTGTTTGAAATACAGGAGTAACTGTAACTGCTCAGGTGCTCTGAAAAAAGCAGTGTCAGCGCCAGGCACTAAACGGATAAAGTCCATTAGGTAAAATTAATTTTTTGCTAAAAACATAATTTTTTCGGTAAAATGATGGTTGTTAAGTGCCTGGCACTGACGAACTACCTGAGTAGATACGAGTAACTTATCCGCGCTCAGTGATAATCAGTCTGCAATCCGTGTTAATCAGTCTGTGAAAAAGGCGGATAGAACGGATAAGGGGCGGATATAAACGGATCACGGATAAAATCAACAATGCGCATTTATTTCATCGGACAAAAAGGAATACCGGCAAAATTCGGAGGGATTGAAAGGCATGTGGAAGAGCTTTCAAAAAAACTTGCCGAAAACGGGCATGCTGTTTTTGTATATACGCGGCCGAATTATACTTCCCCGGATTTAAAAGAATATGAAGGCGTTAATCTTATAAGCCTTAGAAGCCTTCACACGAAGCATTTGGATACTATCACTCATACCGCGCGAGCTTGTTTTGATATTGTGAAACGAGATGCGGATATAATTCATTTCCATTCAATCGGGCCATCCTCTCTTCTTCTTTTGGCGAAAATATTAAAACCAAAAACTCCCATTATCGCAACTTTCCATACAAAATGCTATTTGCATTCGAAATGGGGATTTTTCGCGAAATTTTATCTTAAATTCGGAGAATGGATGGCGTGCAAATTCGCGGATAAAACTATTACTGTTTCATACTCGCTCACAAAATACGCCGGGGAAAAATATAGAGTAAACCCTTGCTATATTCCTAACGGGGTTTCTGCGCCTGATATCTCTGAAAACGAGATTTATAAACTTCGCCTTCAAGAAAAATGGAATCTTCAAAAAGGAAGATACATATTAGCGGTCTCCCGCTTGATCGGCCATAAAGGAATTCATCATTTAATTGAAGCTTATCAAAATATAAAAACAGATAAAAAATTGGTAATCGCGGGCGGCAGCGTTCACACGGAGGATTATGTTAGAAAATTGAAAGCCATGTCTAAGAATAATCCTGATATTATTTTTACCGGCAATCAAACTGGCGGGAATTTAAGCGCGCTGTATCAAAACGCTTATCTTTTTGTCCAGCCTTCCGAATCTGAAGGTCTATCAATTGCTCTTCTTGAAGCTATGTCCTATGGCAAAGCGGTTTTGGCAAGCGACATCCCTGAAAATAAGGAAGCGATAGGAGAAGACGGATTCATATTCAAAAGCAAAGATACAAAAGATCTCGCTCTAAAATTATCATATCTCTTATCCCGTCCGCTGCTTTTGGAAGAATCAGGCGCGTTAAACCGTGAAAGAGTGAAAAAATTCTATAATTGGGATAAAATTATGAAGAAGACTGTTGAAGTATATGAGGAAAGCGCAATTAAAAAACAAATTTTAGCCAAAAAACCAGCAATAAAAAAATTGGAAATTGGAAATTAGGAATTTATTTGCTCATGTTATATTGCTATATTGTTATATTGCTATATAAAAATTTAGTAGCTTTTGTAACAACAATAGAACAATAGAACAATTTAACAATTATTTTACCATGTTCGACATACCACAAGAGCCGCGATCAAACAAAGAAAAAATAAAACAAATCGGCAAAAAGATTTATGATGCGAGCAAAAAAAGGCGGGACGGTCGCAAAGTCCATAAAATCGTGCAGTACGCGCTTTATTTTTTTACCGTCTTGTTTCTCCTTGCAGCTATAAACTTTGCGGCGTATCCTTCATATTTAAAATATATTTATTCCCAGCTCGCCATAGGAAAAGATAGCATTGAAAATACCATGGCGCATGTGATGGAAGAAGATTTTAATAAAGCTTTCGCGTGGGCGAATCTTGCAAAACATAATTTTTCCAACGGATTCGAGAAATTTAAAATGATGAAAGATAATTTCTTTGTTTCCAATATCAAACCGCTGAATAATCAACTCGCTGATATCGAGAGAGTTTTGAAATCAACCGAGACTTTAAGCGGCGCTGTTCAAAAAGCGACCGCTATAGGAAAAGAAATGGAAGACGCGATTGACGAAGGCAACATGGTAAGCTTTTCAAAATTCACATTAGACGAAAAAAGAAGAATATTGAAAGTAATTGAAAAAAAAGAAAAGGATTTTGAAAATATAAAACTTGAGATGGACATAGCCGCCGATAATTTAAACGAGGTCGAATACTATGCGGCTCTTGAGCCTTTTAAAGACCTTATTGACGGATTAAAAATTCGCGTTACAAAAGAAAGGGATACATTCGCTAAGGCCCTTCCCATGCTAAAAATTATGCCGGGATTTTTCGGTTATCCGGAAGGCGCGCGGTACATAGCGGCAGTATATGAGCCAGCTTCCGAAAGCAGGCGACAGCTTCCGCCAGAAGGGCGGACAGGCGAGCTGTCGCCTGCAAGCGAGAACACAAAAAACACCAAGATTGACGAATTCTTTATATTCGACATACTCTACGGAGAGATTCTGGGTTGCGAAGCCCATAATGTGAATGAACCTGGAAATTATGAGCCAATAAAACAATGGCTCCGCGAAGACGGCGATTTCGATTTTGAATGGGACGAACTTGCGAGAAATATAAATCGCTATTATCCCGCGCATAGCGGTTTTGTAAGAGAATTCGATGGAATAATTTCAGGCTCTCCGAAATTCATCCGCGAATTTTTCGAGCTCTCCGGACAGATCATAATAAATGGGACCGAATATAATAAAGATAACATTTTTAAACAAATTGACGCCGGCCAATGGGATACTCAATTGCAGGTGAAACAAGAGGATAAATGCCCTCTCTTTCTTGAACTCAAAATTAGAATATTTGATCTCCCGCCTTTACAGTGGGCTGATTTCGTTGACATTGTCCACGAAAATACCGAGACTAAAAACATCAACGCAACTCTTAAAAATCAAAAAGTCCAAGAGCTCATCCGCGGGCAGCAAGCAAAACGGGGGCTTTAGTGGTTTACCCCCTTTTCCAAAGGGAGTCGTCCCTCTGCAGAGCTCTGCAGAGGGATGGGGGGATTTTTCGACGCACTGCTTTCACGGCTCTCCATCCTCTCAAACGCGCGCTGACTTGGTAACTACTCAGGTACCCTTGAAATTCAGGTACCCCAATTATGCCATTTTTGAAAGAAATGATATAATGGGGATATAGTGGTATTACTTAAAATTACACCCAAATAAATTTTCTAATTTAAGCTGAAATTAGTTTTAAATAAAG
>Ga0154643_1024_pt1 | contig 8829 bp, 13 predicted proteins | sample Rifle2008BG13ft_FD_116072 | JGI IMG/M metagenome (GOLD analysis project Ga0154643, IMG submission 116072) | Candidatus Falkowbacteria bacterium RBG_13_39_14
TAAAAATTAAATTTGTTTTTCGTTTAATCATTTTTAATTTTCCATCCCTTGAACTCTTGACTCGGTCGGAACAAGTTTTGAATTTTAAATTTGACCTAAACGAAAACGAACGAACATGGCCGTAGAAAAAACAATGGCAAGTTCAAGCTTAGTGGAAGTGGTTGATAGAATATTGGATAAAGGAGTGGTGATTGACGCATGGGTCAGAGTATCACTCGTGGGAATAGAGCTTCTTGCGATAGAAGCGCGCGTAGTGATCGCGTCTGTTGAGACCTATCTCAAATATGCGGAGGCAATCGGTCTTACTGCCACTGCTGCCTAAGCATAGCGTGAAAATTATTGGGTAAGGCATCCTATAAATTTGCAAAAGCGCGTTACACAAAAAGACTGATTAACACGGATAAGAAACGGATTTACCGCCACACCAAAATTTTTGATGTGATGGCTTACACAGAGCACGGAAGTGAAAAAAAGATATAAGTTAATGTATTGCCCTTTTGCTCCGGCGGATGCCGGGAAAATTTTTAAGCATGCCTTATTTAATACCCGATGTGCCGATAAAAAACGAAACAAACAATTTAAAAGAAATAGCTTGCGATATCGCTGTCGCGTATGACGCGCGAATAAAATTTATTGGAGAAATTATTGAAAACACGCATAAAACAATAGATGATTTTCAAGAACAACGGGAATATATGTCGCGAGACTTAAAGGAACTTTTGTCTCGAAACGAGTCGCTTAGGAAAAAAGATTTTGAACGGATGATGGCTGACATTATTTTGAAACAAAACGAACGGGAAATGCAAGTTAAAAAAATGCTTGCGGATTTTCGGCAAGAGGAGGAAGAAGTGGCTAAAAAAATGCGGGGACTTTTAGATAAAGGAGAAAACGCGCGAATTAAAGATTTTAAAAAAATGATGTGTGAAATAAAACGCGAGCAAGATAAACGAACGCTGGAAACAAACGCTTCAGTCGCGGAGGAACTTCAAAAAATGCGGGAAGATGTTTATAAAATGCTTGATAATTTTAAAAAAGAGCGCCATTCAGTAGCGGCCGCGTGGCATGAGACATTGAATTTCCTTCATCAACAGAAAAAATAGAGAAAAATGCCATTCCATAAATATTTATTATAAGCTTCTTAAAATTCAATTTCGTTCTGTCATCTTAAATTTGATGTATCTACTCAGGTAGTTCGTCAGTGCCAGGCACTTAGGCATTGTAACAAAATAACTTGAACAATTTCATCTCATATTCACGCCATCTTTACTTGTTGAAAAATTCTCAAAATAGCTTGCTATTCTTTAAATTTTTCAAAAGCAAATCTGGCGCAAATCTGAGCGAACTTGATCAATTTATTTTGCTACAATGCCTTAACAACCATCATTTTACCGAAAAAATTATGTTTTTAGCAAAAAATTAATTTTACCTAATGGACTTTATCCGTTTAGTGCCTGGCACTAACACTGCTTTTTTGGAGCACCTGAGCAGTTACAATTTAATTTGACTGAACGAGGCAATAAAAAAATATGTCAATAGCAACTTCGATGAAAAATCTTGTGGACGACATTCATGCTTCAAAGACAGAAAGGCATTCTTTTGTTAAAGATATGTCAAAGGATGTTAAAGAACTTCTCGCAAGATTTAATAAAGAACAGGACGATTTAATAAAAGAACTTAAAGGAATGTCTGCCGAAGTTAAAAAATTTTTAGCTAATGGAGAAAAGACGAGGAAAGAGGGAGAAAAGGCGAGAAAAGATGATTTTGCGGCAATGATGGGTACTATCACAGCTCGTTTAGAGGATATCGCCAAGTGGCAAAAAGATGTCCGCAAGGATGCCCAGAAATTAATTAAAGAGTGCGCGGCAGACTTAAAAAAAGCCAAAGAATATTGGTTTTCTTTATCAAACGCCTGCGAAAAACAAGAAACTCACGGAAAACAAGGCCGCACTAAGAAAGAACAAGGGGATGGGAAAGAATAATTAGTTACAATCAATCTTATGCCTTATCTATCTTCCTCAGATGAAGAATCATATCTTATAGAACCAAAACCTTTATCCGGTTTTGTGGAAACTCCGTATATAAAAGAGATTACCCTAAGGGCCATCAATTATATCAAGGCTGGATTCCCTCTTCATTTTAGAGGTGTTTCAGGAACAGGCAAAACAACTTTTGCTATGCATGTGGCAAGTAAAATCGGCAGGTCGGTGATTTTAATTCATGGCGACGACCAGTTAGGCACATCTGATTTAGTGGGAGGCGAGCATGGTTATCGCTATCGGAGTTTGGTGGATAATTTTATTTCCCGCGTGCGTAAAACCGAAGAGGATATGACCAAACGATGGGCAGACAATCGCTTAACCATCGCTTGTAAAAATGGGAACACTTTAATTTATGATGAATTTACCAGATCTAAACCTGAAGCAAATAATATTTTCCTTTCGGTTCTGCAGGAGAAAGTTATGGATCTTCCGGCAAATCGCGATGGCGAAAACGCATACTTAAGGGTACATCCGAATTTTACCGCAATTTTTACTTCTAATCCGGAAGAATACGCGGGAGTGCATAAGGCGCAAGACGCTTTGCGCGATCGAATGGTTACCATTGATTTGGATTATATGGATCGCTCAACCGAAATTGCTATTTGCCAAGCAAAAGCAGGCATACCTTACAAGGAGGCGGAGGCGATCGTTGATATCGTAAGAGGACTTCGAGATTCCGGCGAATATGAGTTTGCGCCGACGGTGCGAGGCGCGATAATGATTGCCCGTTCTTGCAAATCGCAAGATGGCGCCGAAGTCGCTCATAAAAACAAAATTTTTCGCCAAATATGCCACGATGTCCTTTCTTCTGAAACCTCTCGTTTAGGCACAAGGAATAATCATGAAAAAGTCAAAAAATTAATTGACGAACTTATCGCCAAACGGTGCAGGCGCAAAAGAGGTCTTTCGCTTAGCGCTATTTGGAGGTAAAACAGCAATTTATATGAAAAAAATAAAAAGTTTGGGAGACATCGCAAACTTATATGACCTTAAATCAATTCCGCGGACAAGAAGGAGCGCGAAACCGCAACTCCCTACTACGGCTGTGCTTGAATTATGCATGGCGCGAAACGAGCGGGACCGTTTAGCGCAAGAAAAAATGCGGCTTTCTAAAAGAAGCGCGCAAATAGATAGGCGAATGGAAGAAATAAATGTTGAAATGAACGCTCTTTCGGAAAACGCGCGAAAAAAAGTGGCGAAAATTCGCGGCGAGATGGATATGCCCGCCTGCGCGGATAGGCAGACGGGCATTGCCGGAGCGGCGGCAAAGAAAGAAAGCCAAACCCGTACGATGACATTAGATTATTAAGGCATCGCGCCAAAATAAGTTTTACAAGTTGCGCACAGATTTGTGTCAGATTTGTACGATACGATTAAGCAAAATTTGAGCCGTAGCCTAAGCTACGGTGAAAATTTTGCGATTGAGTATCGGGCAAAGATGGCGTAAAGATGGGATGCAAAATGTGAAAGTTATTTTGGCGCGATGCCTAAGGTATAAATTAAGCCTTCGGCACATAGCCTTTCTACCGAGCTTCAGCTCGGGTCAGGGTACTTTAGCGCCCCGAGTCAGTAAATCTTTAACAGGGCGTTAAAGTACCCTAACCCGCCTTAAAAGGCGGTAGAAAAAGCCAAAATATTTCAATTCCTGTACGCTAAATTATGATAAAAATGTTATCAGCAAAAAAAATTAAATGCGCTTTTTGCAAAGGGACAGGCGTTCATCCATATTCGCTTCTCGGTAAATGCGTCTCTTGTCGCGGCAAAGGAGAGATAATATTTAAATGCCCGACTATTCAATGTCCTTCTTGCAAAGGAAGCGGAAAAAGTTTGAATTCCCCTAGACTTGCCTGCCTCCAATGTAAAGGGATCGGTGTTATTAAGAAATCTAAAAGTGAAAACAAATTGGCGGATATAATTGGAGATCGTTTGGGAGAAATCGTGAAAAGATTGGGGTGGATGCGAAAAGAAATTGAGAATAAAGAAAAGGAAATAAAACACAAACTAAAGCCGGCGCGACCTTATATGGGAAAAATAAAAAAAGAAACCCTATGGCTAAAGACATTATTACTCAACAAAATAAAAAAGATATGGACATCCATTCTGGGAAAAAAACAATAGAAAAAAAAGAATCTGCTTTTTTATCGCAATTGGCAAATGGAATTTCAACAGGTATTGGCAATTTATTAAAATTTGCCGCTCATCTTGAAAAAAAAGGCAAATCAGAATATATAGAGCAAGGAGAAATTACTGGAAAAACAAGGAGCGGAAAAGAAATAAGAGGCGCGTATGGTTTTGGAATGAAAGTCGGTTTAGATAAGATGCAACCGCCGCGCGAGGATGGCAAAACATAAATATCGCTATTATATGGCATTGAACGAATTACTAAAAAAAAACCTGCAATTTATAATGTTCGGCGGCAAAGGCGGCGTTGGCAAAACAACCATGTCCGCGGCTTCTTCGTTAGCATTCGCAAAAACTAAAAAAGTTTTAATTTTCACCACTGACCCCGCGCCATCGCTTGCCGATAGTTTCAATCAGAAAATCGGCAATGAACCGACTGCGATTAAAGATATGAAAAATCTTTTTGCTATGGAGATTGACGCAAAGAAAGTTCTTGAAGAATTTAAAAAAATTTATGGGCAAAATATTTTAAATATTTTGCAGGAAGGGACTTATTTGGCTGACGAGGAGGTGGATAAACTTTTTTCGCTTGATATTCCAGGATTGGATGAAATAATGGGGCTAAAAAAAATCACTGATTTTATGGAAAGCGATGAATACCAACTTTATATTGTTGACACGGCTCCAACCGGTCATACTTTGAGATTATTGACTCTTCCCGAGCTTTTAGATGATTGGATTAAATTTTTAGCGGGGCTTCGTTGGAAATATCATACTATGGTAAGACAATTCGCGAGAGAGGAACGATTTGAAAAAGCTGATCAGTTTCTTCTGGATATGAAAAAAACAGTAAAAAAGGTCAAGGAGCTTTTGCAAGATTCTGAAAAAACTGAATTTATTACGGTAACTATTCCTGAAAGTATGGGGGTTAAAGAGACGGAAGATTTAATAGCAAATCTTGAAAAATTTCATATTCCTTCGCGGCATATTATTATCAATAATATTTTTCCTAATAAAAATGGCGATTTGTTCATCCAAAAGCGGCGGCAAAACCAAGAAAAATATATTTTGGAAATTGAAAAAAAATTTCCTAAACATAAAATCACAAAAATTGAATTGCAGTCAAACGAGATTCAAGGCATTAATAATCTTAAAAAATTAGGAACAAATTTATTTTCTTGATTGTTGACTTTTGTCAAGTTAAATTGAATAAAATAAAAATTTATTCAATTTATCTTGCGAACATCAGTGAACAACAATATTATGATTGACTTTATAAAAATTGGGCATTGGTCATTTATCGGCGGGTTAGTTCTCGCAGCGCTTGCCGCATTTTTACAACTGCCGTATATTGCCATAATTCTCTTTATTCTTGGCTTAATTGTTGGATTCTTGAATATAAAAGAGACAGAGAATGTCTCATTGCTGGTGGCGATTATTTCCTTATTAATTATCGGATTTGTTTTTTCACAGAATGCGCAATTGAGCAGATCATTCCCCTTCATTGAAGTGCTTCTTAATAATCTTGTTACATTTATATCCGCGGCAGGCATTGTAATAGCTATAAAACAAATTTTAATTATAGGACAAGCTAATAAGGAATAATAATATCTATGCAAACAACAGGAAAATACATGTATTGCGTAATAAAGAAGCCAAGATTTTTTGATCTTGATATTGACGGTGTGGGAGGCGGGAAAATTCATCTGATAAATCATAAAAGACTTGCTATAGTGGCGAGCGATTCGGTAATGGCTGATTATCCGATAACAAGGGAAAATACGATCGCGCATCAGCAAATAATAGAAGAAGTAATGCAAAAATATTCTCCAGTTCTTCCTATAAGTTTCGGGACGGTAGCTGAAAATGATTTTTTAATTCACGAAAAAATATTGCAAGCGAAACAAAGCGAATTACTAAATGCCTTGCGGGAAATTGATGGGAAAATTGAGCTTAATTTAAAAGCCGTTTGGATAGATATGCCGGCAATTCTAAAAAAAATCTCGGCGGAAAATTCAGAACTTTGCCAGTTAAAAAAATCCTTTAACGGAAAAACTTTATGCAGAGATGAAGCTATTGAAATAGGAAAGATTGTCGCTGATTGCATTTTAACCCGAAAAGAACGGATAAGAAATGAGATTTTTGCGATGCTTGAAGATATTATTGTTGATTATAAAGATATGCAACTTCTGGGAGATCAGATGATTTTTAACCTTGCCGTGCTTATTTCGGAGAATAAACAAAAGGAATTTGACCGCATCGTTCATAACCTTGACGAAAAATACCGCGGGGAAAACGCATATTTTAAATATATAGGGCCTAATCCGCCGTTTAATTTTGTAAAGGTTCCGATAAATATTTAATATGTATGCTTATTATTGACGACTTGCTAATTTGGCTGCCGGCGAAAGGCATTATGGCGGTATTTAACAAAATATATGATTTGGCGAATGCGGAATTAAATGACGAATCAAAATTAAAAGAAGAACTGTTGCGATACCAAACTATGTTTGAACTTGATCAGATAAACGAAGAGGAATATAAAACAAAGGAAGACGAGATAATGGCGCGCCTCAATGGCATTTATGAGCGAAAAAAACAACAAAATTCATAATTGATTATATTTATAATTTATGCCAGAGAAAAAAATACAATCATCAGATAACCTGAAAGCGGCATGTCCTCCATATCCGCCGCGCCTTGACCGCAGGACATTGAACCAAGCGGCAAGCGGAAATCATGCGGCAGAAACCGCGGGATATTCAAGGCGCGCCGATAAAATCAACAAGTCCAATGAGGAACAAGCAAATGGAATTACCAGGGTTGCTTCAGCAATAAAAGAAATGCTTAATAAAGAAGGCGAGGTTGTCAAAGCGACTAAAACAGACAGCGGCTGGGAGATTGAATTTGAAGTTGTTGAGCAGAGCGAATATATGAAAAAAATTGGAATTCCAAAGCCTGTTTATGATAAAAATCTTTATTATGTTCTATTAGATAATAATTTTAATCTCCTGTCGTATGAACGCAAAGGACAAAAGTCAGGCAACTAATTGCGATATTACGGGGTTTTATGTGTATTGCGTACGCTCAAAGAATGAAAAAAAAAGCAGAGGCGCTGCCATTGCGCAAGATTTGCATTTAAACGGCAAGATTTATAACGGAGTTGAGTTTGGAAGCGTTATGTCAGCGATCTCCTATAAGGATATTGAAGTAATAGCAAGCAACATTGATTTTTCGCGATTTGATGAAAAAAAAATTAAATACAAGCTGCAGGAAGATATGAGATGGGCGGAAAAAAATGTGCGGCTTCATCACAGTATTGTGGCAAAAGCGTATAAAACAGGCGCGGTTATTCCGATGAAATTCGGGACAATATTTAAAACAGAAAAAAGCATGGAAACAATGCTAAAAAATCAATACAAAAGATTTAAAAAATTGCTCGCCGAGCTTGCGGGCAAGCAGGAATGGGGGGTGAAAATATATCTTAAAGACGAAAAATTTATTAATTTTATTAAGGAAAAGAATATAGAAATCAAAGAAATGGAAAATAAAAAATTAACAATGTCCGAAGGACAAAAATGGTATGCGGATAAAAAACTTGAAGAATTCGTTGCCGCGCGTTTTGACGATGAATTGGAAAGACAGCTTCAATCTATTGTTAAAAAATTGGAAGATTGCAGCGAACAAATAATTTTTTGCGATCTTCTGCCAAAAGAGGCGACGGGAGGAATAAATCAAAATAATGTTTTAAATGCCGCCTGTTTAATAACTAAAGGCAAAGTCGCTTATTTTAAAAAAATGCTGCAAGAAATACAAAAAAAGCGCCGTGGATTTGGCTTTACTTTTATTGCCAGCGGCCCATGGCCTCCTTATAATTTTGTCTAATTCCAAGAAAATGACGCAAAAAAATAATAATTTAGCCAGTTCTTTGCCCGCGTTTCGCCCTGATTTACAATGCGGAGCGGCTACTCGCCAACGACTCTCTAAATCAAAAAAAATCACACTTCTTGACGCGCTTGATCGCGTCATTGATAAAGGCGCGTATGTGGACGGAGAAATACTTTTACGGATTGCGGATATTGATCTTGCTTTTATCGGGCTCCGTTTAATGATTACTTCCGTTTCCAATGCCGAAAGATTGCGCGGAAATGGCCGGATGGGACAGCCTGCGCGTCCGCTGGCGGAAGATCTTGCTTGCGCGCGAAAGCTTGAAAAACAACTTCAAGATATTGAAGGCAATATTTCAAAAATTATTGACGCGGGAGATTCAGAGAAAACCGAGCAAGGCATTGCTAAATTAGTGCTTATTCTTGTTAAACTGATAAGCCAATTATTGGAGAGAGAGGCGGTGCGAAGAGTCGACTCCGGCGTTCTTTCCGAAGTGGAAATTCAAAAATTAGGATTAACCTTTAAAATTCTTGAGAAAAAAATTCAAGAAATGAAAATATTATTCGGCATCAAAGAAGAATTAAATCTTGATTTGGGACCATTGGGACAACTTATTTGAAATATGATAACTACTCGGCTGCTTTCAGTGCCAGTTGCTTAAAGATTTTTAACTTTTAAACAAAAAGTTAAATTCCAGCGCAAAAAATGAATTTTGCGAAGGCAAAATATTCCATTAGCAAATGGCATTATTGAAAATAACTGCGTAGTTACAATTTATCTA
>Ga0154643_1079_pt1 | contig 8763 bp, 3 predicted proteins | sample Rifle2008BG13ft_FD_116072 | JGI IMG/M metagenome (GOLD analysis project Ga0154643, IMG submission 116072) | Candidatus Falkowbacteria bacterium RBG_13_39_14
AGCGAATATTGTCCGTTTATGAATTTAAAATCTTTCTCATTTATTTTTTTTAGTCTGAAAGATTTGAGAAGTTCTTTATCTATTACGCATCTGAAAGGCTCTATTATATCGCAAGATAACGACTTCCTTTTGAAAAATAATTTATGATAACATCCTTTATAAACATCAAAGCCATACAGCCGAAGCAGGGAATCAATGTAATTTAATAAAAAAGTGTAGCCTATATCCAGCAATAAATTATTTATATCAACCTTTGCCCGCGGCATTCTTTTATACCATTTTAACTCCTCGAAATAAAGGTTAAAAAATTTTTTCGTAAAGCTCCCCTCAATTCCCAAAAGCTCTTTTTCGTCCTTTGCTTTTTCTATTTTAGACACTATTTCGTCTTTTAATTTACTGAACTCCTCTTTATTTTTTATTTTCTCTTTCGACAAAAGAGAAATCTGATTTGCCAATTTATTTTCAACTAATCTTTTTGAAATAAAGAATTCATTTTGAGCCTTATACTGCTTTTCCCGCAGGAGATAATTTCCCTCTGCTTTTGATTCGATTGAAGCGTAAGTAAAAAAATTTTGCCGCATAAAAAATATCGAAATTCCGAATTCCGTAGCTTTCTTTATAAAAACCGTTGTCAAAGAAGTATCCCCAATTATAAATATCGCCAAAATCTTGTAACATGACAGCTGATTTGAGACTTGTTCGTCCTTAACATAAACAATATTGTCATTATTGAATTTTATTTTCGTCTCGCTATCTTTCGAATTGTCTATAAAAATAATCTGTTTTTCTCGAAAATCATTCAATGAAAGCATACATATTATTCCCCCTTTCTCAAAGGGGGATAAAGGGGGATTTTTCGAAGCGCAAAATTTTGAGTTTTCTTGGAATTATGGACGCGCTACCCGCACAACTGCCGATAAATGCACATCCCGCACTTATTCTCATTCTTTTCGATTTTATCTTTGCCAATATTAAAATTTCTCATATCGAAAATAGTTTCTTCAAATTTCATAAGTTCTTCTTCTGCCGGCAGTTCAATTTTATATCGCTTGTTATCCGTTAAAGAATGGATAAACATTTCTTTAACTTCATACCCCATTTCTTTAAGGCAAAAATATTGCGCGTATAGTTGAAACTTATACCCGTCATAAATTTTTACAACCTTATTTTTCCTTTCGATCAAGCTTTTTGATTCTTTATCGTATATATCTATTTTACCGCATAATCCATATTTTTCAGAATAGACATCCATCCCTTGCAAAAATTTTTTTGCTGTTGAATACCTGCCCTCATCAATGCATTCATGCTTTATTTTTCCCTTCGTCTGCGGCGACGCGTGATAAACTTTCTGGCTGAAATTCTCGTAAATGCTATGATAATAAAGCGACAACGGACAAAAAACAAAGTCGTTTATTTTTGAAATTTGGATATAGTCTTCCATACCTTGTTTTCCCCCTTTTGCAAAGGGGGATTAAGGGGGATTTTATTGTTGATCAAACTTATTCCACTGGTGTCCACCGCCGCAGTCTCCTTTACAGGCTGTATAAAAACCTAATACTGTCATTCTGAACAGAGTGAAGAATCCCATAGTTCAGCGCGCTTTGCCACGGGATTCTTCGCCTTAGCTCAGAATGACATACTTTTTAGACAGCCTGTTTTTTAAGGACTGCGGTTCTAAGTTTAACTTTCCCTGACTTCTACAGAAATCATTTCTTCCTTTGCAGGAATTTCTATATTTTTGCTTTCCGTGTTATCCCCTTGAACAAATTTATCCCAATTATTAACCGCTTTATCCCACTCAACAATATTGACCGATAAATCTCCAGTTTTGAGTTCTTTCAGATTTTTATGTTGATTAATTTTTTCTAGGATTAACCTTCCTTTTCTGGCTATATTATATGCTCCGTTTGCATCACCGTTAAATTTATTCCCTCGAAAACCATCGTCAGAATGAAATCCACAAACTGGGCATTGGATATAATCAATTTCAGTCTCCGAAACGACATTTCTTATTTCAAGAATTAAATTTAAAAAATACATCAATTCCCAATAAAAATCTTTTCCAAATCTCCCGTTAATTAATTGCTCCGTGATACTATCTTTTGAAAAATCAATTTTATCTCCGATGATTCTTTTTAAACATATATTGATATCGTATTCTTTAATAACTCCTTTGGGGAATTTCTTTATAATTTTTTCACCATCCAGTTCTCTTTTTGCTAACTTTGTTTTTATATCATGCCAACGAATTCTTATCACTTTAGAATTAGCTACAAAACTTATTTTTCTTTCTTCTTTTGGCAATACAGTATCTTTAGCCTTTTCAGATTTTTTATTTTTTTCAAAATCAAGTAAATTATATTTGATTTTAAAATGATCTTCCACAAAATTTATTTTTAATTTTCCTAAATCTTCTTTAAGTTGTTTATCATTAACATATTTTAAAGTAATATTTTTTCTAAAACCGCAATCAGGGCAAGTTTTCGAAGTATAGCCTGCGGCAGTATAAAATAATATGCCTAATTGGCGGGCTTTCTCTAATTGGCTTACTTTAAAATCTTTTTCATTTGGAGTTAATTGCCATGCGCTTAAAGCACTGCCTTTTTCGCCTTCTTCCTTATTTTTATCAACCCAATAATTTAATTTTCTAAATAAAGCTAATTCAAATTTTTGATAAACCTGCCTTTCTCTAAAGAATCTACCGCGTTTGAAACCCATACTCAAATCTTCCAAAACAACTATCGCATTATATTTTTTTATTAAATCACAGATTTCATGTATGACATGAGAAATATATCCTTCTTTTAATTCTTTAATACTTTGTATATCTCCCCAATCTAGCCGTGCTTGTTTCCTTTTTTCCTCATACGCAACAAGTTTAGAATAATAATCCACGCCATTTACAACATTAAAATCCCCCATTTCTTTTATGTCGCCTTTTTGATCTATAACTGAATAATAAAGCAAATACTTTTCCCCGCGATCTATGCCGATTATTTTTATGTCCCTATTATTTTTTAGTAAACTATCATTTATCTCGTAATTGAAATCTTTATGATTCTTATTTTCTCCGAAGTTTAAATTAATTGGTAAATGCAATATTATTTTATCGTCCGTATAACGATTTTTACTATACGCTTTCTCGCCTTTATGATTATTTTTATCAATCTTTATTTTATTTTTTTGAGTGATGATTTCGTCTTTATTCTTTAAAGATTTTTCTCGGAAAAATATTTCAGCATCTGCCGCAAGAGCTATTTTCTTATTAGTCAAATTATCTGGCAAAAATAAACTTTTAAAATAGTCGCTATGTATGTTTTTCCTTCCAATACTTTTATCGGAAAAATCTTTATTGTAAACTTCAAATAAGTATAATTTACCTTCGTTACGCTTTTTTTCTACATATTCACTGTTTACTCTGACTAAATCGAGATTGTAAGTGTCCTTCTCTAAATCACGATAAAATTCTCCTAAATTGCTGTATTTATATAGCGGTTTGAAATTATATTTAAAAACCTTCCAATCTTCTCTTATTTCTAAACAATGCCTGTAATAAGCAAGTAATTTTATAAATTTTTCTTGATCGAATTTTAAATTATTATCTTGTCTTTCTTTTTTTAATTTTTGAAACTTATCAAACTCACTTTTTATTTTTTCTAACTCTATGGTTAGCCCAAATTCTTCTTGATTGCTTTTAGCAAAACAAATTCTCGGCAAATTCATAAAAAGCTTGGGTATTTGCTTTAATTCCACCTTTTTATAATAATTTCCATTAAATACATCGTACGCTTCTTTAATCTTGACAGTTGAATTTTTATTTTTCTGCCTAAATATTTCATTGGCATATTGTTTATGAAAAACTGCCAAAAAATATTTTTCATTCTTTACTAATAAAGCACCAAAATAATCTGGCTCCTTATTCAAATCCCAGCCCTTTAATAATTGAGGGTTATCAAAACTCAATTTAAACTTATCCGTTTTATATGGTTTCTTTGTCAAAAACGCCTGAAATTCATGATGATATTGATAAGCATTGTGTTCATCAACTATTTCAAAAAGTCGGTCATAAAATTCATCTAATTTTTCTACTCCTTCAAACAAATTATTATCAGCATCTTCGCTACCGTCCCTCTTTTTAATACGAATATCTAAATGCTTAATCCTTTGACTAAGTGACAAAGCCATTTCGCAATAATCTTTTATTTCTTTTTTATATTTTCCATAATCTCCAGTAAATTCATCTTTTTTATTTTGTAGTTTCTCGCAAATTTTCTCCCAGCCCTCCTCAATATTCTTTTTGCCGTCGCCTTCGTTGTATAATAAATCATATTCATATTTCCAAATCTTCATAAAACATTCAAACGGAGTTTTTGTTTTATCAATCACATCATCGTATTTAATTTTAAAAATTTGAGTCTCACCTATATTTTGATTCTCTGCATAACTATTTAACGCTTCCTTTATCTCAAGTAAAGATAAATAATCTCGCTTTTTAGTTCCCTTGCTCGGCATTAAATCCATAAGATTTTTTGGATCATCTAAATAAATATTCGCAAAATTATTTATTGTTTTTTTAAGCAAGAAAAGTTTTTGTAGAACCTCGTCATTGTTTTGAAAAATAAAAAATTCATTGAATAATTTTTTTTCTGAAGGAATATATTTATCATTCATTTTTATAAATTTTTCAAACTCAAAAATAAAATTATTTTCATCTATAAATCCCTCTTCTATCCAGCTTTGTTTATCTTTCTCAGATAAAATTTGTTTATCTAACTTTGATAGATATGGAATATTTTGTGGCTTATTCTTAGAATTATTTGGATACAGTTCATTTATACTACGGTTTATTTCGTCCTTAAATTTGTGATATTCTTCGATTCCATTCTGAGAAAGACAGCGATTATAAAAAGACAAATCAGTTATTTTATTAAAATATTCTAGAAACTTTTCTTTTATTTCTTTGGGGAAATTATCAGCTTCCACCTTTATTTTGTTATCACAAAATTTTTCTAAATTTTCACATATCGCCCTATAAGCTACGCTGGCGCTATTTTTAACATCATCGCTATAAAAATTTTCTCTCGCAGTATTGTATTTACTCAAATATCCAAAATGTTTATTAAATTTCTCATAAAGTTCAATTTTGCCTTTTCCTTTTATTTTTTCGCAAACTTCTTTAGGTATAAAACTATAATCCATTCTATCTTTATTTATATCAATCAAAAGGTTGATTACCCCATTAGACATCAGCAGAAAAGATTTCTTCTCACTCGGATAATACTTGCGCCATTCTTGATCCATTTTGACAAAATAATCTGCTATTTTTTTTACTAATTTGATTTTTTCTTCTTTTAAATTTTTTATTGCCGCAATATACTCATCACTTTTTTTATTTTTACTAAATTTTTTAAAATTTCTATATATCTCAAAAAAAATTTCATAGTTAATCTTGTTTTCCTTAAAAGCTAATTCAAAAGATTGTCTTACAAATTCACGATGTAAAATATCCAAATCTTTCTTAATTTCTTGTTTTGCGATACTTATTTCTTTATCCAACTGAATGGGATTATTTTTTTCCAATTCTTCTCTAAAATTTTTTATTATTTCTTTCGTCTTGCCCACCGGCTTCAGTTCAAATTTTAAAGTTTTCGAAAGCTCGTAAAGATTAGTAAACTCGTTAAACGCGCATTTTTTTTCTGCATTCATAAAATTTTCATCCGCTTTTTTGAGGGGGAAATTCAAAAAGGCGGATGGTTGTTAAAATCCCTCTGTACCTGCCTGCGCAGGCAGGTCTCCCTTTAAAAAAGGGAGAGAGTAATGGATGATATATTTTTAAAATTTCCGGAATCCGCATTAACATTAAGTATAGTACTATTTGAAATAATTGTTAATGGGGAAACCAACACACCCTGACCCCTCTCAAGAGGGGAATGCGGACATAAAAATCAAAAAAGGACGACAGTTGTCGCCCAATAGATACGCTTGTTAAATAACTAAGCCTTATTGGAACTGCCGCCCTTTTTTAATAACAAGGGCATACAATTCTTTTAAGCGCATCTTTATTTGGGCGACATTTGTATTATTTCACAAAAAATTAAAAAAAGCAAGAATTCCATAAACAAAAACCCGCCGCTTTTGGCGGCGGGTTGTGAAATATATATTTTAATCTATATTTTAATATATATACCCGCAAAACAAATTCTGGGTTTAAATCCCTCTGTACCTGCCTGCGCAGGCAGGTCTCCCTTTAAAAAAGGGAGAATTTAAGAATTTTATTTTTTAAAAAACCCAGAATTTGTTTTGCGGCAGCTATATTAAAACTTGACTTCCACATTCTCCCTTTCTTTTTCATCCTCTATTTCGAAAAAGTCCCGTTTTTTGAATCCTAACGCGCCGGCTATTAAATTTGTTGGAAATACCTCAAGTTTAATGTTTAAATCGCGGACATTGCCGTTATAGAACCTTCTTGCCGCCTGGATTTTATTCTCTGTGTCGGACAACTCATCATGAAGTTTCGCGAAATTTTCGTTCGCTTTTAAATTCGGATAATTTTCCGCGACAGCGAATAAAGATTTCAATGTCCCGGAAAGAGCGTTTTCAGCCGCGGCTTTGTCTTTCGGCGAGCCGGCTCCCATGGCTTGGGTTCGCGCTTGAGTTACTTTTTCGAACAATTCCTTCTCATGCGCGGCATACCCCTTCACCGTATTGATTAGATTCGGGATTAAATCATACCTGCGTTTGAGTTGAACATCAATATCCGACCATGCTTCCTCTGTTCGGTTTTTGCTTCTGATCAACCCGTTGTAAATCGCGATCAGCCATAAGATTAAAATTATCGCCGCCGCCAAAAGGACTGTTAAAAGTGTGGGCATATCCTCAACAAAACAACAAAGCAATAAAGCAAGAAAACAATACATTAAGAAATTGTTTTTTTGTTTTTTTGTTTTTTTGTTTTTTTGAAAAGTTTTTTTTTGAAAAGTGGTTGTCTTCTTTTTAAAATTATTATATAATATACAAAGGTGAATGTCAAAGGAATAGAAATTCACCCCGTTGCTGTCATCCCGACCGAAGCGAGCCGAAGTATGAGGCGAGCGAAGCGGAGGGATCTCTTTCAATTAAGCAACCTGATTTTCAAACCGATAAACTTAAAAGGGATTCCTCCGCTCTCCGCCTAAATTTTGCTAATCGCAAAAATTTAGGCGGATCGGTCGGAATGACAGCAAGTTACGAGCTATGAGTTACAAGATGGCACCAAGAATGTTTTTTACTATTTTTACCGCAATAGCTTTTATTTTAGTATGCTTTTCTTTTCGCGAGCCGAAAATTACCGAGGCGGGCGAACTTGATACGATGAGCGGATGGCTTTGGTCGTCTAATGCCGGTTGGATATCATTGAATGATTTGAACTGCACTGTTGATAATTGCGATGTATATGGAATAGACTACGGCGCCAGCGTCAGACCTGATAGTAAAGTTATCGGAGAAGCATGGTCAGAGAATTTCGGTTGGATTTGCTTTGGCGAAACATGCGGCGATTGGGGAACGGGGAACGCGCCGGACGGCAATCCGCCCGCGGCTTCTTTTGACGGAGTAAAATTTTTGGGTTGGGCGAATATCCGTTCATTGGGAAGCGAAGGTTGGTTTAAGCTTCAGGGGCCGGCTGTTTCAACCGCAGGCAAAACAGGCGCTTCGTGTTTTGATTGCTATTATGAGGATGAGACAAAATGCAGATCTTGTTTTACCGAGATATCGTCTCAGAATTACGGGCTTGTTGGAGATGTGTGCTATGATTGTTTAAATTGCGCGACAAGCAGTCTGCCTTATACATGCGCGGGATGCGCAAGCTGCAATAATTACGGGCTGATGGTTGATTCGGATGCGAAACAAATTTACGGCTGGGCATGGGGAGGCTTTAGCGATAATAAAGGGGTAGGATGGATAAAGGCTTACGAATTCAATGCTCTTTACAGTCCTTTCTCATGGCTTGAAGCAAAATACGGCAACATATATTCGCAGAAAGAAATCAGCGCCTCTCCCGCTCCTCCCGGAAGGTATAACGCCACTTATTGCATTCAGGCATCCGGAATACTGACGAGCTTCAGCACTGCAAACGGCTGCGTATTGACTGCAACTCCAGGTTATGAGGAAATTTTATTTCCGGATCAGGCTAATTTATATACAAATGTATTGGGAAAAATTGATTTAACCGGAATTATTTCAGGTAAATACGGGGAAGTTGAAATTATTGAACATCCAAGCAAAACTGAATTTAAAAGCGCTGATTTGATAGGAAATTTGACAAGCAGCTGCAAATTGAACAAGAAAATTTATCATGTAAAGGGAAGTCTGACGCTGGATAATCCCGCGATAGAATTTTGCAACAGTTTGGACGGAGGAAACGGGGTAATCGTAGTTGACGGAGATTTAACGATTGAGAAAAATTTATCTTATGACACGGGCTCGGTTACAAAAATCAGTAATTTGGCCTCGGTAGGATGGATAATAGGCGGAGATATGCGCATTGACGGTTCGGTGGAGCAGGTAGTAGGGGGGTTTTATGTGGAAGGCGGCAACGGGGTTTCCACAGGGGAATCCGTGGTTCCATTGACGATCTACGGGCTTATGATAGCCAAAAAATATGCGTTTGAAAGGGAATATGAGAGTATCAATAGAGGTTCCGAGCAGATTATTTATGATGGAAGAGCGCTAATTAACACGCCTCCCGGTATGGAAGATCTTACTAAAGCTCTGCCTTTGTACAAA
>Ga0154643_1086_pt1 | contig 8743 bp, 4 predicted proteins | sample Rifle2008BG13ft_FD_116072 | JGI IMG/M metagenome (GOLD analysis project Ga0154643, IMG submission 116072) | Candidatus Falkowbacteria bacterium RBG_13_39_14
ACCTCAATTCCCGGAGTATCATCGTTTGCGGCGACATTGTCTTCTTTCCTATTTTCTACCGATCATCTTGAAAGTTCTAAACAGTGGATAGCGTATTGCGGCATGGACATATCAGTCAGACAGAGCGGGGTATGGAATGGTCGAGGCAAACTTACTAAGAGAGGCGATCCCTATTTGAGGAAAAGGATTTACAGCGCGGCATGGGGAGCGGTGATGAATGATAATGAGTTTCGGAAATATTATGATCAATTAAAACAAGGAGGCAGAAAGCATACCGAGGCGATAGTGATAGTCGATAGAAAATTGATTCGCATAATGTTTTCATTGGCAAAGAACAAAACGGCATATGATTCTTCTAAGTTACTTTTTAATATATAAATTTATTATCCACACCTTTCCTCTTGACTTTTTCCTTTAACAGGTATCCTGAACCCCGCTTTGCGGGGTGAAGGATCCCCTGGTGCGAGGAATGGATGTTGTAATGCGCATTTTGCCACGGGATCCTTCGCCCCGCAAAGCGGGGCTCAGAGCCTGCCCCGAGCTTGTCGAGGGGATGACGCGATAGCTTTTAGACAGCCTGGCGAGTCCCGTCGTTCGCGAACGACAGGACGAGAGATGGACAAAGTTATAGCGCGCTGATTCAGGGGATCCCTGCGCCACCGCTAAAGCTATGGCGGCACGCAGTCGTCGCTTCGCTTCTCGGGATGACAGTTATCTTTCGTTCGTTTCCCCCATATATTCCTTCGCGAAATCAAGACATTCTTTTAAGTTGTCCAGTTTGGAACAATAGGAGAGGCATTCGTCTTCGGTTTTGCATCCGCCTGGACCGGCGGATGGGAGTTCTTGCAGCTGTTTAACAGTTGTATCCGTTGTATTATTTTGAAGGTTTTTTTCAGTAACCGGATTTTGTTCTTGCAAATTTTTATTTATATCGCTCAGATTATTTTTTAGAAAAGATGAATCAAACAATCCTGATAGGGGATTGGCTTTTATTGAATTTTCCGATTCAGCAAAATCTTTACACAAATTTTCCCGAATCATCAGGTTTTTTTTCACGATTAAGAACGCGGTTATTGCCGCGCCGAGCATAATTCCGATTAGAAGAGAGATTATAGATATAAATATTTTCATAATAACAATAAAAAATGCAAAATGTGATTTACCGTACAGGAATTTCAATATCTCGGCTTATTTAAGGGGTCTGACCCCCTGCCTGCGCAGGCAGGCTTTGGAGGGGGTCAGACCCCGAGGATGAACGCGACTATGCGCGCAGCTTAATTTAAATTTTAAATTTTACCTGCCCGAATGCCTGTCATGTCAAAATTTATATTTGCCCTAAGGAAAAAGTTCAGTATAATCTTGATTATTGTTTAAGCACTCGGGCGGGCGGGCATTATCATTTTGTTTCTTCAATTTGAATTTTGAATTATTTCCTGAACACAAGCCCCCAATGGTAATGGCCGGCATCGAATTCTTCCAATAATATTAGGTTCAACAACGACCCGATTTCTTTTATCTGGTCTTTACTTATCCTGTCTTCATTTGCCGGGCCGAATGCGACAGGGATATGTTTCCAATCCACGCATAAAAGTTTCCCTGTTGGTTTTATCATGCGGACGCATTCTTTTATCATATCAAGATGTTTTTTTGTCTGAAACAAAGTATTTATTAAAAGACCTATATTAAGTTCATTGTCGGCTATTTTTGTCGCCTTGTATATCTCAAGATTCGACCAGATCGTTTTTATATTTTGTATTCCGTTTATTTTCGCTTTGCTTTCAATTCCTTCCAAAACTACTTTTTGGATGTCTACGGCGTACGCTACTCCTCCCGCGCCAAGCTTTTCAGCCGCGGGCATGATAAATTGTCCTGCTCCGCCAACTCCAAAATCAGCGATTTTCATCCCTGTTTCCAAGCCTATTTTTTTAAACAAAAATTTTGGGTCAAGGAGTTTGTTCCCTCCTGTTATATGAGCCATATAATAATCCTGATATGCGCGGATTATAGCGATATTACTTTAAGTTACACTGGATTTATTGTTTATTAATGCCAATTTATAAAAATTACAAATCCAAAATCATAAATTCCAAATTTGGTTGCAATTGTTATATTTAGGTTCTGGTGAAATGGAGTGGAAATTTCAGGAGTCCGACTCCCAAATAATGGATTTGGTAATTTTTTTTGCTAACATAAGATATTTATTTGTTACGCGCTACGAATTATTTTGGAGTCGGACTCCAATTTGCGGTAAACATCACCAGACCTATTTATATTATATCATAATATTTTTTTGCTAGCCAGAGTTAGTCTTCTCTAATAATAAAAAGACTTGCAAATTGGCAAGAAAAAAAATCAGGCAGGTCTTGAGAAATCTATGATGATTTTCATGCAAGACCTGCCTAACGGCAGGAAAAGGAGGGGGGATGGGGAATCTTTTCCCGCCTTATATCCTGAAGCATGATCCTCAGCTGTTTTCTGGGCAGCCGAAGACCATGGAAGTTTTTAGATTAAAAGGGCAACCCTCCATAAAAGAAGATTAGCATAGCAAAGAATGGATGTCAATCAATTTCTCTTGACATTTTTAATTTTTCTTATATAAGCACAATAAAATTAGTTTATTAAAATTTTATTATTGCTTGGGTTTTATTTCGTATTCCTTCATTACAGAATTATGGGATTCATATGAAACCGGAGAAATAATATTACAATGTTATGAAGCTAAAAAAGAATTGGATGATTTTTATGTTATTAATCTCGGTTGCCTTATCCGGCGTTTTTATTTTTGAGGCGAAAGCGCGGAATGTCGGAATTTTTTCCGTGAACAGCGAGGCAAAAGCAAATACGGAAGAAGTTTTGAGATACGCGCCTGGGGAAATAATCGTAAAGCATAAAGAAGGATATGACGGATCGATTGAGGATATTTTAAAAAGCAAAAAACTTCAGGGGAGAGTTTTAATTGAAGGTTTGAGGCGCGAAAGGCTTGGAGAAATCAGCGGAAAGTTTAAAAGAGAAAATGGGGATATTATAAACGCTTCAAAATATGAAATTCCGGATCTTAAGTTCAAGGCGAAAAAATTTTTACATAAAGTTGAAACAGAAAGGCAAAGGAGGCGATACGGAAACGGGAGAAGAATTTTCATACGAACCGAAGAGTTCGGGGAAGTTGAAGCGGATTTGGATGAGAAAAAAACAGTTGATCCGTACACGAATGAATTGCTATTGGCATTAAACAAAGATGAGAATGTCGAGTACGCGCAGATTAACCATTCAGTGGAAACATTTTTTTCTTCAACTGATCCTTATTACTCGCTGTCATGGGCGCTTGAAAACACGGGGCAGTCGTATCCCGCGGGAACGGGAAGAAATTATGCAGGAAGAAATGATGCCGATATTGACGCTTATGAAGGCTGGATTTCGGATAAAAGCAATGGAGCTGAAGGGATTATCGTAGCGGTTATAGATACGGGCATCGATTACACACATGAAGATTTCGGCGTCTGTTCTCTCGCGGAAGTTAATGACGGCGATTCCCGAACATGCCCAAAATTTGTTCCTGGATATGATTTGTACAATAAAGACAGCAACCCGATGGACGACAATGGACATGGAACTCATTGCGCCGGCATTATCGGAGCGCTGAATAATGAAAAAGGCATTGCGGGGGTCGCATATAACTCGGTTTTAATGCCAGTCAAAGGAATGGGAAATGACGGGAAAAGCACGGATTGGAATTTGGCGAATGCGGTTGTTTGGGCTGTTGACAATGGAGCCGACATCTTGAGCGTAAGCTGGGGAGTTGAAGCTGATTCAGAATTTCTCGAAACTGCGTTTAAATATGCTCATGACAAAGGCGTTGTTTCCGCGGCTGCGGCGGGAAACGGACATGGCAAAGACGCGCTGTTGTTTACTCCGGCGAAATTTGAAACGGTCATAACAGTAGGAGCTACGGACAGTTTTGATAATTTAGCTCCGTTTTCAAATAAAGGATCGAAAATTGATATTGTCGCTCCCGGCGCTTATATTTTATCTTTGCGGGCTCATAACACGGGCGACAGCAATTACGCTTATAACGGAAATTATATGGTCGGAAGCGGGACGAGTATGGCGGCGCCGCACGCGGCAGCCGCCGCAGCTTTGGTTTTAGCCAACAATCTCGGATATTCGCCGGAAGATGTAAGGACAAAACTTCGCGCCGGGGCTGATGATCTTGGAGCGGCGGGAAAGGACGATGTCTACGGCGCGGGGAGATTGAATTTGGCTAATATTTTAAAAACAAGCGAAGAAAAAATTTCCGTTAAAATAAAAGGGCCGGGCGATAACGAAATTTTAAGCCGGCCGTTTTTCGTTATCGGTTCTGTGGGAGGGGGCAAAGGATTTATAGAAAATTGGCAAGTTTATTATAAAAGACAGAATTCGGATGTTTTAATAAAAGCCGAAGGGGCTAATTGTTCCGGCTCGGATTCGGAAAATATTTTTTCATGCAGGATTGATACGAATGGATGGGAACACACAAGCCAATATGATATAGAGCTCATCGTAAAGGCGGGCAATCGTTCCATAGTTGATAAAAGGACTGTCATGTTTATGGGGATTGAAGCTCCTCTCAATCTGACGGCAAACGGCGCCAACCCCAGCATTCCTCAAGAATGTCCGGAGTTTATAATAAACTGGAAATATCCTGCTTCTTATTATCGAGGCGCGCGGTATAAGCTTGGGAGCGCTCCTTTATATGACGATGACGGGATTGCTACAACCACAAAGCCGTTTACAATAAAAGCCGCGCAAAGAGGAAGCCAAGATCTTTTCGTATGGCTTGAGAATTTTCGAGGAGAGAAAGATTTTAAAAATTACGGGAAAGTCGCGTTGAATTACGGAATCAACCCGGAAGTCGCCGCGCCTTCAGGGCTTTCCGCTGTTATTGAGGATGGAATTGTTGCTCTATCATGGGAACCAAGCGCGCGAGGAGTTTATCCTATCATCGGTTATAACATTTATAAATCATTTTCAAAAGAATTTAACGGCGTTCCGATTAACGAAAGTTTGATAAAAGAAGCAAAGTATGAGACTAAAAATATTGATAATGCAACCGCATATTATTTTACCGTTCAAGCGGTTGATTTGCGAGGCAATAAAAGCGAACCGTCCTTCCCTGTTGCCATTTCAAATGATTCAGTGAATACTTTCAGGGATTTGATCATCGAAAGACTCCGCGAACGGTGGGAGAGGTGGAGGGAGACGCATTAAATCTCCCCCCAATTATCGCCGATGGCGATGTCGACTTTAATCGGCGCTTCGAATTTTGCGGCGTTTTCCATTTCATCTTTTATTACCGAGCTTATCTTTTCCGCCGAATTTTCTCGTGCTTCAAATAATAATTCGTCATGTATTTGGAGAAGCATTTTTACCTCGCTTTGCATTTTGGAAACCGCCCCTTCTGCAAGCTCTGAATTTCGCAATTTATCATTCACTTTTATCATCGCCATTTTTATAAGATCCGCGGATGTCCCTTGGATTGGATGGTTTATCGCCATTCTCTCGGCGCCGGCTCTTATAAAAGGAGAGCCGGAAGCGATTTCAGGAAGATATCTTCTTCGGCCGAAATAAGTCTCGACAAAGCCGTTTCTATGCGCGCCTTGAATCGTTTTATCGATAAATTTTTTAATGTTCGCGTAAAGCGCGAAATATTCATCTATAAAAATTTGAGCCTCGTCGAAAGAGATATCCGCGGCATCCGCCAAGCCGCGCGGACCCATCCCGTATATTATTCCGAAATTTATGGCTTTCGCCTGCCGCCGCATTTTTGGCGTCACATCGGAGAGGGGGATTTTGAATATTTCAGAGGCGGTGGCGGCATGGATGTCAAGGTCTTTCTTAAACGCGCTTATCATTTTTTCGTCTTTCGCGAGAGACGCTATTATGCGCAGTTCAATCTGGGAATAGTCCGCAGATATTAGCTTATATCCTTTTTCCGCGACAAACGCCTTGCGGATTGATTTTCCAAGTTCGGTGCGGATAGGAATATTTTGAAGGTTTGGGTTTGAAGAAGAGAGCCTGCCTGTCGCGGTTATTGTTTGGTTAAAACTCGTATGGACGCGGCCTGTTTTTTTATTTATCAATTTAGGCAGCGCGTTGACATATGTCGAAATTAATTTTGCAAGTTCGCGATGCTCGAAAATAAGCTCGATTATCGGATGCGCGCCGCGAAGTTTTTCAAGTTCGGAAGCAGCCGTCGAGAGGCCGGTTTTCCCTTTTTTTATATTTTTTATCGAAACGCCCAGTTTCTCGAAAAGTATCTCTTTGAGCTGGACGGGGGAAGAGATGTTGAATTCAACTCCTGCAATTTTGTAAATTTTTTCTTCAAGTTTTTTTATTCTTTTGTTAAAATCTTTGCTTAATATGCTTAAGAATGCGCTGTGTATTTTTACCCCGTTTATTTCCATTTCCGCCAAAACAGGAATCAGCGGGGTTTCAATTTCCTCAAATACTTTATAACTTTTATATTCCTTAAGGCGCGCTTCCAATTTTTTCATGAGCCTGAAAGCATAGTCCGAATTTTCGCATGAGTAAGAGCAAACTTTCTCTCTGGGAACCATGGACATATTAATTTGCTCCCTGCCTTTGCCGATAAGATCCTCAATCGGCATCATCTGATATCCAAGTTCGCGGAAAACGAGTTCGTCCAAATCGTGGGCGCGGCTCCCTGGATTTAAAAGATAGGAGGCGATCATTGTATCAAAATTCGCTCCTTTTAAATTTATTCCGCAGCCCGCGAGCGCTATCAGGGCGTATTTAATGTTATGTCCCGCTTTTTTTATCTCCGGGTTTTCAAGATTTTGCTTTAGCTCGTCCCATAATATTTGATTCCTTGCCCCGCGCTTGTCCGCCAGAGGCGGATCCGCCGCTGGCGGAAACTTTGACCTTTCTATGTACCGCGACTCCCCTTCCTTCCAGCAAAAGCTTATGCCGACAAGATCGCATGTAACAGGATTTTCGGAAGTTGATTCAATATCAATAACGATTTGAGTTTGTTTGTTCAAATTTTTTAAAAGTTCCACGAATTTTTCTTCCGTATCAACCATAACATATTTTTTTTCTTTTTCTGGGTATTCTTTCTCCGGCCTTTTTGCTCCTTGGTATATTTTTTCAGGCAATCTGTTTAGAAGAGATTTAAATTCGAATTTTTGAAATAACTCAAAAATTTTCTCTTTGTCATATCCTATCCATTCGCATTCCATAAAATTAAAATTGAAATCGGCATTTTTATCTATTGCCGCCAATTTTTTGCTCATTAGCGCGTCTTCTTTATGCGCGATAAGTCTTTCGGCGAGTTTCTGCGGAAGAAAATCCTCATGAACTTCCAGTTTTTCATACAAATTTTCCAAAGTTTTAAATTCGTTAAGAAGTTTTATCGCGCCCTTTTCTCCTATCCCTTTTACTCCCGGGATATTGTCCGATGGATCTCCGCGCAAGGCTTTATAATCTATCATTTGCTCAGGGGCTAGTCCCTCAAACCGCTCTTTTACTCCGGCCTCGTCGTAAATTACGGTATCCGAAAGGCCTTTTTTCAATGTGTAAACTTTAGTATGAGAATTTACAAGCTGGAGCGTATCAAGATCCCCGGTTACGATTATGGTTTCCAGTCTTTCTTCCTTATTTCCCCCCTTTTCTAAAAGGAGGTTAGGTGGGATTTTGTTTCCCATGTAAATTTTTTTAGCGATTGTTCCTATAAGATCATCAGCCTCAAACCCGTCTTTTTCATAAAAAGGTATATGGAAAGCTTTTAGAATTTCTTTTAATTTCGGAATTTGGTTATAGAGTTCCTCTATGCCGTCGGCTTTGACTCTTGTCCCCTTATATGCTTCATACAATTCATGCCGGAAAGTAGGAGCCGCTTTATCGAAAGTAACAGCAATATATTTTGGATTAAGATCTTTTATGGATTTAAGAAGCGTCATCGTGAAACCGTAAACAGCATTAATCATCTCGCCGTCTTTTGTCGTAAGCGGCGGGAGAGCATGGAAGCTTCTGTGAAGTATGGCGTTGCCGTCTATTATGATGAATTTTTGCATATATTTTAGTCATTATTATTACAGTGAATTTGTTTTTGTTGTGTATGGGGAGTTTTAGTTCCCCCCTAAGCGATGAATTTTACACACATTTTATTGCCTGCTTAAACTGCGGATATAGAATAATATTTGTAAGTACATGAGGGGGGATGGGGGGTGTTAGGACACTGGAATCAGCGCCGATTAAACGCTTAACACCCCCCTGTCCCCCCCTCTCCCGCTAAAAAGTATAATTGTATCGTTAATTAAATTCTGCGATTAAGGTATGGCGATAGTTTTATGGCAAGGGGGGAACTATGCGATTTGCGCCAATAAAAATCTTTAAATTTCACCCGCCCATCTTGTACAAAAAGGCTTAAAATAAAACGATTGTTCGTTTGAAGAGTATCATATTTAGGGGGGAAATTCAATAGTATGGGAATTAGAAATTGAGAAATTGGAAATTAAGAAACATGTCTTGAGCAAAGTCAGGATTGAGAAATTGCTTGACTCTGCCGTTAGAAACGGCTAAACTGGAGATAATAGTATAAAATTACAAATACAAAATTATAAATTCCAAATAAATTCCAAATTTTAAATTCAAAATGGAAGTAACTACTCAGGTATCCCCATAAATTCAGGTACCCAAATTATGCCAATTTTTAAAAAAGTGATATAATTGGGATATATGAATATAG
>Ga0154643_1041_pt1 | contig 8698 bp, 7 predicted proteins | sample Rifle2008BG13ft_FD_116072 | JGI IMG/M metagenome (GOLD analysis project Ga0154643, IMG submission 116072) | Candidatus Falkowbacteria bacterium RBG_13_39_14
GTTGCAATGCCGAAAATGCTATTTTCAAGATAAAATTCGGCGCATTTTCGAAATTCTCGGAAGCCGAGATCTATGAATTGGACAGAAATACCACCTTTTCACCCGATGATTTGAAAGCGAAGACGGTATATTGCGCGCAGGTCATCATTGACAACAACGGGATTATAAGGACTCTTCCGGTAAATCATTCAGACTGGAAGTTTACAACCGGAGATGGAATTATAGAAAACCGTCCTCCGATCGTTAATGCGGGGCAAAATCAACATGCGTCATTGGGAGGAGTAGTCATTTTTGACGCCTCGGAAAGCAGCGATCCCGATGGAGATGAGTTAACTTATTATTGGGAAGTGGTAAGACCTTCCGGGGGCAATATCTCTCTGGAAGATTCCAACCAGCCGACGATTTGGTTTTTTGCGGAAGAAGAAGGGATTTATATTGGTACGGTAACAATCAGCGATGGGCGGGAACAAGCCTCGGATACGGTGGAAGCAACGGTTTCCGGCAATAACCAAAAGCCGATTGCTGAAATTCGCGCGAGCAAAACTGAAATTTCTTTAGGCGAAAGTTTGAATCTGGACGGTAGTTACAGTTATGATCCCGAAGGAGAGTCTATTAGTTATGAATGGCAGCTTGAAGGCGTGGGGGAACTTTATGACGCTAACGCGCCGGTTGCAATGTTCATAAGCAATACGGCGGGAAACGCTAAAATTACTCTCACGGTAAGCGATGGACAAACTAATAGCGATCCTGTGGATATTGAAATTATCGTCCGAGAAAATTCAGTGGAAGAATTATATTTGCGGGAAATCATCCCCAATGGCATCCAAGGCGTTCCGATGGATTCGGTTATAACATGGCAAAGCAATGGAGAAGCTTTTGATGTGTTCTTCTCGTTTGATGAAGGCAATAATTTTAATTTGGTTTCGGAACTTCAGCCTGGAAAAAGTTTTTCTTTGACATCCTTAAATCTTGAGGCTGGTAAAAGGTATTTCTACAGCGTAATAGCTTATAGGGGAGATGATTATGTCGTAAGCGATTTGTTTTTCTTTCTTACCGCCCCTGAACAGAATGAGGATTTATATTTGAATTATGTATACCCTCGAGATGGCGCGACTGATGTTCCGATAAACGGAACGATGGAATGGGAGAGCAATGGGGATGAGTTTGATATATATATGGGGATTTACAAGGATTCTCTGGAACTTGTAATATCTAAGACAACTGAACATAGCCTTGATTTGACGAAGGTCGGCCCGCATGTGAATACTCGATACTATTATCGCATAGCAGCTTTTCAAGGAGAAGAATCTGTAACAGGGCCGATTGCGGAATTTAGAACAGGATCTGAAACGCCTCCTCCGCCTCCGCCTCCAGTTGATGAATGGGTTGGAATTGATGTTACTTTGCGAAGCGATGGAATGTTGGAAATTCGGAATTACCGCGAAGCATATCTTACGGATGAAGGGCGCGCCGCTTTAGATAATGGCGCTGTCCCGGTTTTTGAAGGAGATGTGACGCTATGGAATATTGGAAGCGCTTTGTCCGCTCCTTGCAGTTTTTCCAATGGCACTTTGATAATTAACCTCGCTAAAGCTCCGCTTATTGTTAATACTAATAGTTTCACAGTGAACTTAGAAAAAGACGGAGCGCGCGTTGCTTACAGTCAGTTCCATCTGCTGCCTCAGGATGATCAGGAGATTATTTTACGAAAGAGGGCGGGCACCAATGATTTTGCGCTAGCGGTTAATATGCAGATTGAAGATACGGAAAAATCATACAGTCCCTGCGAACCCGGCGAGGTTCCTGTCAGAATGGCTCATTAAACTATTTTCTTACAAGGGGTGTAGTGTTTAAGAAACATTACACCCCCTAACTTTCTTTCAAAATAAAAGACATTCGGGTGAAGCCGGATATTTAATTGTGCAAGAATTTCAATGCCTCGTTGCAGAGACGGAGCATTGCCCTGCCTGCGCAGGCAGGCGAAAGCCAAATTTATTAAATTGAAGCGATAACATAAAGTTAAAGTATAATTAGGATGTCCGGTATTCGCAGTGCGGGTCCCGCAGTATCGCGGGATAACTAAAGGAGGTGAATTTATTGAAATGGAAGATAATAGTTATACTTTTTGCGGCAATATTTTTTTCAGGTTGTATCGGCAGCCGATTTTATTTTAATAAACCTCTCAATACTTATCTTCCCTCGCCGTTTAAAACTTCACGGAGCGAAGCATATAAGTTAACCCCGGCGCCGGAAAGCAGCTTTTATCTGGTGTCTTTCGAAAGCGCTTTTTTTTGGGAAAAGGGCGTTAGCTGGAAGATAATTGTTTTTGATGAGAACTTATATCGGGTTTATATTTCCTTTGCGTTTGATGCGGACGGCGACGGGTATTTGGAGGCTCTTATCCCTGCATCGTATTACGGAATGAGATTTTTTTTAGTAAGCCATGATAATGTGGTTCTTCTCGGTCCGTCATCTAGAATTGAAAGGGAAAAGAATCATTGCCTTAAAGATCTGGAATGGAAAGATATTCTAAGGAAAGCTCCCGCGCTCAACAGCGAGACAGGACATCTTATCGGAGATGGCGCGTCCATCAGGGACGAAGTATTGCGACAATGGGAAAGGGGGATGGAAAATAAGGTAATTTGCAAAGTTTTAACGCCCAAACAGATCAAGGATTTGAAATGTTGGGCTCCGTCCGCCGAGTGGTGGAAAATTTCCAATTTGATAGCCAATATAAGCGGGATTTATGGAATTTGGGATTCAACGGTTTGGGGATTGGATTGGTTTAAATTATTGAGGTCAGCTTTGGAAGGAAATTATTTATTGGCGAATTTATTAAGATGTCCTGATAATTCGATTTATGGAACAGCTCTGCTGTCGCGAATGGAAGGAGCTGATCTTTTATGGGCTTTCGAAGAATATAAGAAGAGAAAACCAGGTTTTTTCAGGAAACTTTATTTGGAAATGGAGGGATAGCGTAATGGAAAGAAAATTTAAATATTTCGGGAATTTGATTATTTTCGGCATAGTCATATTTTTTTCTATCGGGTTTACAAAACCAAAAAAAATTGATACCGATAACACGGTATTTTTGAGAAATGACGGCAAAGAAGTGGTTTTAAAAGTGAAGATAATGCAAATCGCGAAAAAAGGCTCGCCGATAATATGCGATGTGGAAGGCAGCAAGCTTTACGCGATTTCGGATGCCGGCGGAATGTGCATAGGCTCTGGAATAATAAATAAGGATGGCATTTTGGAAATCATTTATAATAACCCTTTCAGAGAGCGCGGGAAAGATTGGATTTATATAGAAAGACTTTATTTTGTCATGCAGAAAGGAGGAGAAACGATAGGCTATGGAGCGCCGGATCCATCCCACCCGTGTTTTACCGGGCAATATAATTATGATTCTCAGCCTGCGGTCATCGATAGGAAAAAGGCAATCAATCCTGACAAGCTGGCGATCTCATTTGTTCTTCCGCATTGTTATTCTAATACCGATGTTAATCCTGTGCCTGACGGCATCCCATGGAATTTAGTGGGTCCGCAAAAAAAGTCTTCGGTGGAAGATTTTGCCAAAGCATACGGCGTAAAAAAATGCGATGTTCCTTAAAAAGCAAACAGGGCGGCGCGGAAGACAAAATCTGCTTCTCGCGCCGCCCTATCTCTCGTAACTTATAACTCGTAACTTGCCGTACAGGAATTTGAATTTTTGCGCGTCATTCCGAGTCCCGCTTGCGGGACGAGGAATCCCCTGGCGCGAGAGATGGACAAGGTATAGCGCGCTGATTCAGGGGATCCCTCGTCGCTTCGCTCCTCGGGATGACGCGCGTACTATGTGCCGAAGGCTTAATTTATAACTCATAACTCGTAACTTATAACTTATAAATTGAGGGTGCAGAAGAATTGTTTTTGTCATCTCGACCGAACGAACCTGTCAAAGTTTTTGCGAAGCAAAAAGTTTGACAGGGAGTGAGTGGAGAGATCCCTTTCGCTTAAATAAGCTGCTTTAAAGTGAAAGAGATTCCTCCACTCCGCTCGGCCTCCCTCCAAAACGGCGGGCAGGCATACTTCGGCCGTCGCTTCGGTCGGAATGACAGAAGTGGAAGGCATTCTTCTACAGCCTAAAATTCCAAGTTCAGGGTTCTCCAAGTTATGCATTCATTCAATTCAATACAAAATAAAATGAGAATAAGCATAGAGGCGATAATATGTTTTTTTGTTGTTTATATTTCTTTCGAACCGTTTTTATTAAAGTTTTCAAGCGACGGCGCATATCCTATTTTAAAATATTCGCCGGAAGTTGTGATTCTAATTTTGTTTATTACAGTATTATCGGCGCATTTTTTAGGGGGCGGCAAATTTATAAGAACTCCGATAGACATGCCCTTGCTGGGTTTTTCTGCAATAACTCTCATATCTTTTGTTTTAAATAACACGCAAATGTTTTTCTGGATATTGGGTCTAAGGCAGATTTTCCGTTATGTTCTTTTGTATTATACGGTAATTTATTCAAGACTTAGCAAAGATGCCGCAAAGAGGATTATTGTTTTGCTTTTTGGGGTTTTGCTCGTCCAATCCGCAATAGGAATAGCCCAAGCGTTTATAGGCGAGAGGGCGGACGCGTTTTTATTGCCGGGAGCGAAAAGGGAATTCGCCCATATAGTTTCTCCGGCATTCGTATATCAATTTTGGTCACCTGGGCAGAGAATTTTCGCCACTATGGGGCGATATGACCGGCTTGGAACATTTATATGTTTTGCTCTTATTTTGGCTTTAGGATTATTTTATGAATTAGGGGATTCGAAGAACAAGAAAAGATTAATGGCGCTGATAGTATTGCCCGCAGTTGCCTTAGTCTTTACTTATTCCCGAATGTCATGGTTAGGTTTAATCGCGGCATTGTTTTTTATGAACGCGATTATTAGGAAAGACAAGAAATTCATTATGATATTTTTAAGTATTTTTTTACTGTCTTCAGTTTATTTGTTTTTATATGTTAAATCAAATAATTTAAAACTGGCCGCTATAACCGATAATGCCTCAATGACAATTTCATCAAGAATTTTATCGCTTTTTTCCCTTCAGGAATTAAAAACAAGCTATAACGGATATGGACGGTTATATTTTATAATTCAAACGCCGAAAAAAATTATAAGCAAATACCCGTTTTTCGGGGTCGGCTTAGGGCAATACGGCTCGGGGGTGGCTTACGCTCTTCAAAATAGAAAAATATATGATGATTTGGGACTCCCATTCGGGATTGAAGGAGCGCAAGGGCAAATTGACAATAACTGGATGTCGATATGGGCGGAGAGCGGAACTTTGGGCCTTATATTTTTTACGGCTATAATAGCCGGCTTGTTTATTTTTATTTTTGATTTATATAAAAATAGCGCGGATGATTTTACGAAAGGCCTCTCATTGGGATTTCTAGGAGTAATTCTTGCGGTATCAACGCAGGCTTTTTTGGGTCCATATTTTGAAGTGAGAACTTTGTCATTTTATTTTTGGGTTATGGGAGGAATAATAGTTTGCATGAAAAAATACGAGGAAGAAAGGACTTACGAAAAAAATCAGCAACAGGAAATTGAACGGTAATATAGAAAAAATTACAAATTCAAAATAATAAATTCCAAATAAATCCAAAATCAAAATTTATTAATTTCAAAAAGTTTAATTTTTTGAATTTTGAAAATTGTAATTTATTTAGGATTTGAGATTTGTTATTTGGTGCTTTTTAGAATGTTATACGAGATATGCCATTACTCAACTTTAAGGATGCGACAATAGCCGTAACATACAGATGCAATTCCCGTTGTCGAATGTGCAATATTTGGCAAAAATGCGATCATAGCGGCGAGATTTTGCCGGAAGCGTATGAGAAACTGCCGCAAAGCCTTTTGCATATTAATATTACTGGCGGGGAGCCTTTTTTGCGAGAAGATTTAGTTGAAATCGCCGCTGCGATTATTAGAAGATGCCCGAACGCGGATATCATAATTTCCACTAATGGCTTTGCTGTAGATTTGATAAAAGAAAAAGTTCGACGCATTCTGGAATTATCCGCTCGGATATCGGTCGCAATTTCAATGGACGGGATCGGAGAAAAGCATAACAGCATACGGGGGGTCGCAAACGGTTATAACAGATCGTTGGCTGCGATAACCTCGCTTAAAGCCATGGGCGTCAAGCTGAAAATCGCTTTTACATTGGGAAATTATAATGCGCGAGAACTTCAAGCTGTTTATGAGCTTGCTGATTTCTTCGGTTTGGAATTCAGCTTGGCGCTTATCCATTCAAGCGAAAACTATTTTTCAAAATATAACGAAATTATAAGAAGCAGGGATATGGAGAATGCTATTTTTTGGCTGATTCAGAAAGAGCTCAAGACGAATAATTATAAAAGATGGGGAAGAGCATATTTTGCTTACGGAGTCTCCGAGTTTTTAAAAAAAGGCAAACGAATACTCCCTGATTATTCAGGGATTTTAAATATATTTATTGATCCTTGCGGGAATATTTATCCGAATAATGTTTCGGATAAACCGATAGGACGGTTGGAAAATTTGGAAGATGGTTTTAATAATTTAGAAAGCGCGAATAAAAAAAATTGGATGATGTGCACCGCGAGAGCCGCGATAAAAAAACATTGGATTAGGGCGGGATGGTGGATATTGTGGAATAAATAGCCCACAAATCAACAAATCTCTTCACAAAAAACACGAATTTGAATTGTATTACATGAGATGAAGGCTCGAATTTGTAGATTTGTGATAGGATTTGTAGATTTGTGGGCGAAATATGAAGGTGTTACTTATAAATAAATACTATTATCTTCGCGGGGGATCTGAACGGTATTTTTTTGATTTGAAAAATTTGTTGGAAAATAATGGACATACTGTTATACCGTTCTCCATGAAACACGAAAAAAATGAGAGGTCAAAATACGATAAATATTTTTCGGATAGAGTGGAGTTTGAAACCTCACCCAGCCCCTCCTTAATAAAGATAGGGATTAATGGGTTTAAGATTTTTTATAACCGCGATGCTGTCCAAAAGTTGGAAAAGCTGATACGGGATGAAAAGCCGGATATCGCTCATCTTCATAACATAGCCCATCAATTAAGCCCGGGAATTATTTCTGTTTTGAAAAAAAATAATATTCCCATAGTACAGACGATGCATGATTACAAATTAATTTGTCCGGCGTATTTATTATTTAACGGGAATAACGAATGCCGCGCGTGTTCCGGCGGAAAATATTATAATTGTTTTTTTAAAAAATGCGTAAAAAAATCTTGGTTAAAAAGTTTTATTGTTATGTGCGAGGCGTATTTGCATAATCAAATTTTGAAAACCTACGGCAAAGTTGATTTGTTTATCGCCCCGACCGGTTTCGTAAAAGATGCGTGCGTTGAGGCTGGAGTAAGCGAGGCGAAGATAAGAGTGGTTAGGGGGTTTTTAAATTTAGAAATTAGAAATAAGAGTGTGAAAGAGAGTTGTAGAGACGGGGGGCTGCCCCGTCTTGAAGATAAAGAGAGTTGTAGAGACGGGGCACTGCCCCGTCTTGAAGATAAAGAGAGTTGTAGAGACGGGGCATTGCCCCGTCTTGAAGAGGATGAAGAAGACGAAAATCAAAAATCTGAAATTGATGATTATTTGTTATACTTCGGCAGACTGTCCGTGGAGAAAGGAGTCTATGTCTTGCTGGATGCTATGAGTAAGATGGACAAAAAGTTGAAATTAAAAATTGTCGGCGACGGGCCGGAATTTTTTAATCTAAAATCTAAAATCAAAAATCTAAAATTGGAAGACAATGCGGAAGTTTTAGGCTATATGCAAGGACGGGAATTACAGGAAATAATTCAAGAATCTAATGCCGTCATCGTTCCGTCGATTTGCCCGGAAAGCATGTGTTATAGCTTGCTTGAAGCCATGTCTTTGGGAAAAATCGTGATAGCGTCGAGGATAGGCGGCATGCGGGATTTTATAAATGACGGCAAAAACGGATTTTTATTCAAACCCGGCGACAGCGGCGATCTGGCAAAGAAGTTAAATTTATTGTTTTGCCCGAAAGAATCAGACCCCTTTCTGGCTCTGACCCCGCTGGATATAAGCGACATATCGCGCCGCGCGCGAGTTTGCGTATCTGAACTGACGCCGGAGAGACATTACGAGGAGATTATGAGGATTTATAATAGATTGACTTAAAATTTAAACATGGTAGAATATCTATATATGAGAAAAGAGAGTTTACAATTTAATGTTATATATAGACCCGAGCCGGAGGGAGGATTTACTGTTTTAGTGCCATCTCTCCCAGGTTGTATTAGTTATGGGCGTGATTTAAAAGAAGCGCAAATGATGGCATTGGATGCTATTAAGGGATACATGGAATCGCTTAAAAGGCATAGAGAACCTATGCCTTCCTCGGATATGCAAAGTTTTATTTCTACGATACGCCTTTCTAAAAATAAAACCTTGAATTATGCCTAAATTGCCTGTTTTGACGCCTAAAAAGCTTCTTAAAATACTTCTAAAGAATGGGTTTGAAATTGATCACATAACTGGAAGTCATTATATTTTGTATCATTCAATTACACAGAAAAGGGTAACGCTGCCTTTTCATATAAAGGATATCCCCAAAGGAACATTGCATACAATTCTAAAGACCGCGGATATTTCTTTGGATGAT
>Ga0154643_1089_pt4 | contig 8347 bp, 6 predicted proteins | sample Rifle2008BG13ft_FD_116072 | JGI IMG/M metagenome (GOLD analysis project Ga0154643, IMG submission 116072) | Candidatus Falkowbacteria bacterium RBG_13_39_14
ACGAATGTTATCCAAATGCCACGAAAACGAATTTACCCCGCCGTTTAGGCGATAAAATCACTCTCACACATTGCGAAATTGAGAAATGCTTTATCACTTACAATTTCGCTTAACAGGTGTTCTTAAAAGGTGAGGGGTTTATCCGAATTATTCGGTTCGGATTTTCGGAGCATTCGGATAATAATTCACTGTACAGGAATTTCAATTTTTCCGCGTCGTTCTGAGCAGGAACGAGCCATCACACCAAAAATTTTGGTGTCATGGCGAGGCGAAGCCCGCCCGAACGACCGTCCGGTCGGGCGGGAATCCCATGTCGCGAGGCGTTGATCAAGGGGATCCTTCGTCGCTTCGCTCCTCAGGATGACGCGTCTCCACTGATGCGCACAGCTTAATTTAGAATATTCGATTATACTTTTATGATCACAGTAGAGAACCTAACAAAAAGATTTGGAGAAAATACCGCGCTTTCCGGAATTAGTTTTGAAGTTAAAAAGGGCGAGGTTTTAGGGTTTTTAGGGCCGAACGGCGCGGGAAAAACGACTACGATGCGGATTTTAACCGGACTTATTGCGCCGACATCTGGAAATATAAAGGTGCAAAACTATAATGTTTTGGATAATTCTTTGGAAATTCGCCGTATGATAGGATATTTGCCGGAAAGTGTGCCTTTATATGAGGATATGAAAGTGTTTGAATATTTGAAATTTATGGCTGAAATGCGCGGAGTTTCAAAAAGCGAACTTTTGGATAAGATAAGGAAAATGAGCGATTTATGCGGCTTAAAGCGGGTAATCCGGCAACCCATCGGAGAACTCTCCAAAGGATATAGGCAGAGAGTGGGTTTGGCGCAAGCTATGATAAGCGACACTGAAATTTTGGTGCTTGACGAACCGACAAGCGGATTGGATCCTAATCAGATCGTAGAAATCCGAAATTTGATAAAAAAAATAGGGGAGAACAAAACCGTTATTTTAAGCACGCATATTTTGCAGGAGGTGAATGCCACTTGCGACAGAGTTGTGATTATAAATAACGGACAAATTGTCGCGCAAGGCACGACGGATGAGTTAACAGCAAAAAGCAAACGGAAAGAAATTATATATGCGAAGGTAAAAGGGCCGCTTCACGAGGTTCAGGAAAAATTAAAACTTATGGAAAATGTCGAGGCCGTTGTAAGAAAAGACAAAGAAGACGAGGATGTTTACGGTTATCAGATAACAGTCGGCGGCAGCGCGGATATTCGGGAATATATATTTATGACAATTGTAAAAAACAACTGGTCGCTTTTGGAAATGAGAAGGGAAGGAGTGAGTTTGGAGGATGTGTTTAGGGAATTGACGGTAGAATAAACATAACACCAATCTACCAATTTTATGCTAATCTGCGAAAATGCGAATATTCGCGAATTTGTAGATTTGCATATCATTCGAAAATTTGTGTTATAACTATGAAAAACATTTTAACCATATTCAAAAAAGAACTTGCATCTTACTTCAACTCCCCAATCGCCTATATATTTACGGCCGTGTTTTTGGTTATTGCGAATTGGCTGTTTTTTCAAAATTTTTACATAATCGGACAGGCGAATATGAGAAGTTATTTTATATTGCTTCCTTGGATGTTTTTGTTTTTAGCGCCTGCCATAACCATGAGAGTATGGGCGGAAGAAAAAAAAGCGGGAACCATGGAATTGCTTTTAACGCTTCCGGTTAAAGATTGGGAAGTTGTAGCGGCAAAATTTTTATCGGCTTTGGGATTTTTATCGTTTACGCTTATTCTGTCGCTCACCATACCTTTTACGATAAGCCGCCTCGGGAACCTTGATTGGGGTCCGGTTATCGGAGGATATATCGGAGCGATATTGATGGGAGGAGCTTATTTGTCATTAGGACTTTTTATCTCATCCCTTACGAAAAATCAGATCATCGCCTTTTTAATCGGAGTCGTTTGTTGCTTTGCCGTATTTATAATCGGAGCTGATTTCGTCCTCCAAAAAATGAACGGATCGATTACTCCTTTATTGCAATTTTTAGGCATAGGTTCGCATTTCAATACTATAGGAAAAGGGATAATAGATTCCCGCGATCTGATATATTACGGAAGTTTTATATTTATATTTTTATTCCTTAATGTGAAAAGCATAGAGAGCAGAAATTGGCGTTAGATAATTGCCGAAACTTTGCCTTTTATCCGCGATCAGTGAAAATCCGCCGACAATCTGTGCTAATCAGTAAAAAAACAGATTAACACGGATATGAGACGGATACACACAGAGCACGGATAAAAAATCATTTTATGACCTTTAATCGCAAGGCTAAACAAAGTTTAAATGCGCTTTACACGGTTTTAATTATCGCGGGCATTTTAATATTGGTAAACTATATTGCAAGCGCGGTATTTTTTAGAATTGATATCACGCAGAATAAGGATTACAGCGTTTCCCGCGTTTCAAAAGATGCGGCAAGGGATTTGGACGATATTGTAAATATAAAAGGCTTTTTTTCTGAAAATGTTCCGCCGAATTTGATCAGCATCAAACAGGATGTTCGCGATATTATTGAGGAATACAAAAATTACTCAAATGGAAAAATCCGAGTAAGTTATATTGATCCGAAAGATGACGAAGAGCTCATAAAGGAAGCGAGAAATCTCGGAATACCTGAATTGCAGTTTTCAAGCCTTGAAAAAGACAAATACGAAGTATCAACCGGATATCTTGGATTAGCTGTGATTTACGGAACAAAAAAGGAAGTTATTCCGGTTCTCGACGATACGGGAAATCTTGAATACGAACTTACATCCGCGATTAAAAAAGTTATGCAAAAGGACGATTTCACAGTGGGGTTTTTGAAAGGGCATGGAGAACTTGATAAAGAAAGCGAACTGCGCTTCTCTTCAGGAGAGCTTGAAAAACTCTATACTGTGACCGCGGTAGATACCGCAAATGGAAATTTAATACCTGATAATATCTCAACGCTTATAATCGCGGGAGCAAAGGAAGAATTAACTGACAGGGAAAAGTACGCGATTGACCAATTTTTGATGAAAGGAAAGAGCATTTTCGTATTGCAAGAAAATATTGATGTGGGCGAGATGTTGCAAACCTCAACGAATAAAAGCGGCTTAGGCCCTCTTTTAGAACATTACGGCGTAAAAATTAACAACAATTTTATCTTAGACCCGAGTTGCGAAATGGCGTCTTTTTCAAGCGGATTCACGCAATTTTTTACATCATATCCGTTTTGGCCGAAGATTTTAAAGAAAGGTTTTAATTCGGAAAATGTGATAGTAAGCCAGCTTGAGGCTGCCGTATTTCCTTGGACAAGTTCGGTTGAGCTGGTTGAAAATAAGCTGGACGGCAAGGAAGCTGTTAAATTGATTTCGACAACGGATCGAGCTTGGGTTCAGGACAATCCCAGAAATTTAAGTCCGCAGCAAAATTTTGAAAAAGGGGAACAAAGCGAAAAAAATGCGGCGGTTTTCCTATCAGGGAAATTCAAAAGTTATTACAATGATAAGGATAAACCTGAAAAGGATATTGATGAAGAAATTGATAAAGCAGACGAAGCCTCTATCGCCGAGGCTGCAACGGACGAGGAATTTATTTCGGAAACGCCTTACGCGAGATTGCTTGTTGTCGGCGATTCTGATTTTGCAACAGATCAATTTTTAAAGAGGTTCAGTTTTAATATGCTGTTTTTCCAAAACGCCGTGGATGCTTTAACAATGGATGAAACATTAATTCAAATCCGTTCAAAAGGGGTAAGTGATCGTCCGATTAAAGAATTGTCTGATGCCGCGCGCAACAGCACAAAATTCTTTAATATATTCGCGGTAACAATCGTAGTTTTATTGGCGGGAATTCTGCGTTATTTTTTAAGGAAAAAGACAAAGTTTGAAGATAATATATAACAACACAAATCTACAAATGAGATGCAAATCTGCGAATTCGCGAATTTGTAGATTAGCATAAGATTCGCTGATTAGTGTTATATGTCTATGGATGAACAAAACTCAACAAATGCAGAAAACATTCACTCCTTTGATGAAAACAAAGAGCCGGTTTATGAGGAAATGAAAATAGAGGAAGAGACGATAGAAATTGAACGGATTAAAAATGAGCCGGAACAACATAGTGAAACAGGCAAAGAAGAGGTTAAAAACGAGGTAAAATCGGATTATGATTTTAATATTCGGCCGGAAAATATGGAAGGAGAACAAGGAAAACAGGATAAAATGGGCAGCACATATGTTTTGCTTGTGATTTTTTTAGTCCTTCTCGGCATTTCTTATGTCATAAAGAACAAATCTTCGTTTAATAGAAACGGGCTGGGCGAGGAGAATAAAATCGTCCGCGGAGTCGAGGCAAAGGACATAGATAAAATCGAAGTTTTAAAAAACGATGCCCCGACGGTTATTGAAAATCAAGATGGCCAATGGAAAGTAACGACGGAAAATAATTTTCCGGCGGATCAGCAGGCGGTAAAAAGCCTTGTTGACGAATCTTTGGAACTGAACAGATATATTCTGGCATCGGAGAATGCGGAAAAATTCGCGGATTTCGAAGTTGACGGGGAAAAAGGAACAAATATAAAATTATACAAAGGCGGGGAAGAAATAGCGAATTTTTATGTCGGGAAAGCCGGTCCTGATTTTGACAGCACATATTTGCGGGTTGCCGATGATGAGAATGTTTATTTGTCAAAAGGCTATGTAAGATATTATTTCGATAAAGAGGAGTGGCGCAATCTTGCGATATATGATTTTGAAAGCGAAAAGGCGGCAAAACTTGCTTTAAAATATCGAGATGTAGCCGATAATGTTATAATGGAGAAAATTGACAATGTTTGGAAAATACAAACGAAGGATGCAGACAAAGGTAAGGTGGATAATGTCCTTGATGCGATATCAAACCTTAGAGCGCAAGATGTGGAGTTTGAAAAAACCGCGAAAGAATGCGGATTTGGCGAAGCGGCTGTTGTTGTAAGGCTTGAACTTGAGGACGGGGGGAAAAGAAATCTTATCATCGGCGGGAAATTGACTGACGACGAGAATAAATACTACGCGAAAAGGGAAGAGGATGAGACGATATTTATAATAAATAAATCTACGGTGGATAATTTGATGAAGAAAACGGGGGATTTCTAAAGAAATAGATTTAAAATTCATTTTTAATAAATAACTCAAACAAGATGAATGACAAAATAAATCTAATCAGACCTGAGAAAGTCAGTTTAGTTAATCACCCAGTATTAACTGAAAAGTGGATACAAGAAATTATTGCGAATGATCCGTCTATTTTAGGTTTGGGTGATTTGATATTAAAAGACAAAGAAAGGATTCATCCAAAAGCTGGAAGATTAGACTTATTATTACAAGATCCTGATTCTGAAAGAAGATACGAAGTAGAAATACAGCTTGGCAAAGTAGATGAAAGTCATATCATTAGAACCATTGAATACTGGGATATTGAAAAGAAAAGATATCCGCAATATGATCATTGCGCTGTTATTATTGCCGAGGATATAACAAATAGATTTCTAAATGTTATAAATATCTTCAATGGCTCAATTCCGTTAATTGCAATAAAAATGGAGGCTTACAAAAATGGAAATGATTATTGGCTGACTTTCACTACTGTTTTAAATGAAGTTAGTCTTGGGTTAGTCGAAGAAGATGAAATTAAAGAAGCTACTGATAGAAATTATTGGGAAAAAAGAGGTACTGCGAAAACAGTAGCCATAGCAGATGAACTGGTGGCAATGATAAATGAATTTACTAGTGGTTATGAGTTAAAATATAACAAATTTTATGTTGGGATAGCCAAAGACGGACAACCTGACAATTTTGTTATATTTAGACCAAAAAAATCAAATACCACAATGGAAATAAGGATAGAACAAACAGCAGAAACAGATAAACTAATTGAAGATGCTAGTTTAGATTTAATGGAATATGATAATAAATGGAATAGGTACAGAATCAGAATTTCAAAACAAGATTTAATAAAGAACAAGGAGTTAATTGCGAATTTATTAAAAATGGCTTTTGGAAAAACTATTAAAGAATAAAATTTAATGGAAGTGGCGAAATGTCAGATATGCCGATATGTTGTGCGAAACGATTATTTTTTATACACTTTAAATAACTAATTTATTATTAACAAAAAATCTATGACCAACGACAAACCTTGGTATAAAAAATGGTGGGTAATAATTCTATGTATTTTTTTTGGGATAATCGTAATTGCCAACTTAGGAGATAATTCCAACGATTCCAAAACTATTTCTACAAAACAAATAGCCCTTGAACAGAAAGAAGAAGTCGTAGCCGTCTTTGATTTAGAAGCTTTACACGGAAAAAGTGTAGACGAGATAAAAGATATTTTGGGAACACCAAGTAGTGATACTGAGCCCAGAGATTTGCAAGTTAACATAAAATCAGAAGATCAATCAGCGAAAGAGTGGGACAAAACTTATAAGAAAGACGGCTACGAATTATTAGTTTCCTATGATGTTGCAAGTCGTAAAGTCATAGATTTTTTTGTATCAACCGATGATCCTTCAGGGGTGACAAAAGATACTAAGAAATTAGAAAAGATTTTAAATGTTGAAAATTCAAACAATTTTATGATTGAACAAGTTAAAGCGCTAAAAGATCCATCTGTATACACTGGTATCAAAGTAGTGCCAAAAAACTAATTGCATCGCAGAACGCGGCATATTTGGTTCACTTGCTAAATAAATATTATTCTGCACTGTCCCGCCAGAGTCTCTCACTAAAGGACTCTGGCGAAAGTCCCATAGTTAAACCTTTTTATCGTCAGAGTCCCCTCTGGGAGACTCTGACGGAACGGTGGGATAAAATAAGCTGCGCACATAAATCAACGAATCGCGTCATCCTGAGGAGCGAAGCCGAGCGACGAAGGATCCCGTGGTTTACACCACGCACCTCGGGATTCTTCCCCCTCCTATCGTCGGGCTCAGAATGACGCGGAAATATTGAAATTCCTGTACATTCAATAAGCTGTAGCGCAAATTTAAAATAAAAAAATTAATATGAACGAAATTATATGTCCAAATTGCAAAACTGCCTTTAAAATTGATGAAGCCGGTTTTGCCGACATTCTTAAACAAGTTAGAGATGAGGAATTTAACAGAGAACTAAAAGAGCGGGAGCGAATGTTCGCTGAGGATAAAGAAAATTCCGTCAAACTTGCCGAGGCTAATATTAAAAGTGCAACACAAGCAGACCTTGCAAAAAAGGATATTGAACTGGCTGAACTAAAAGCTAAAAAAGACCGCGAGCTTTCTGAATTTAAGGTCAAGAAGGAATCTGAACTTGCCGGAATGAAATCAAAAATCAATAATGCAGAGCTTGAGAAAAAATTAGCTGTTACCGAAGCGGTCAATTCTGTAGAAAAAGAAAGAGATGATTTTAAAATCAAATTACAAAGCAAGGAACATGAAATGCAACTTCGTGAAGTTTCATTAAAGGATAAATATGAAAACGAATTGAAATCAAAAGACGAAATGATTGAACGATACAAAGACATGAAATTAAAACTTTCAACAAAAATGATAGGCGAAACACTTGAACAGCACTGCGAGACCGAATTTAACAAGCTTCGCGCAACTGGTTTCCAAAATGCATATTTTGAAAAAGACAACGACATAAAAACTGGCAGCAAGGGTGATTATATTTATCGTGAAACTGATGAGGCTGGAAATGAAATTATTTCTATCATGTTTGAAATGAAAAATGAAGGCGATGAGACCGCTACCAAGAAAAAGAACGAGGACTTTTTACGCGAGCTTGATAAAGATCGCGCAGAGAAGAAGTGCGAATACGCTGTTCTTGTTACGCTTCTGGAAGCCGAAAGTAAGCTATATAACACCGGCATTGTGGATGTTTCTTATAAATATCCTAAAATGTATGTGGTTCGCCCGCAATTTTTTATCCCAATTATTACACTGCTACGCAACGCAGCCATGAACTCTCTAAAATACAAAGCCGAACTTGCATTAATGCGAGCGCAGAATATTGATGTCACTAATTTTGAATGCCAATTAAATGATTTTCGCGAATCATTTGGCAGAAATTTCAGATTGGCATCCGAAAAGTTTAAGACTGCGATTGATAGTATTGATAAATCAATTGAGCAGCTTCAAAAAACAAAAGAGAATCTTTTGCGATCTGAAGATAATTTGCGTCTGGCTAATAATAAAGCCGATGATTTGACAGTAAAGAAGTTGACGCGCGGGAATCCTACGATGAAAGCAAAGTTTGAAGAGCTTTCAGATAAAGAAAAACTGCAACCCCGACACGCTACTGTCCCTGCCGCAGG
>Ga0154643_1046_pt1 | contig 8214 bp, 5 predicted proteins | sample Rifle2008BG13ft_FD_116072 | JGI IMG/M metagenome (GOLD analysis project Ga0154643, IMG submission 116072) | Candidatus Falkowbacteria bacterium RBG_13_39_14
AATAGAGCAATATAGCAATATAGCAATAAGTTGTTCTATTGTTCTATTGTTGTATTGTTGCGTATTGGCAGTAAGCTGTTTAGCAATTCAGCAATAGAGCAATATAGCAATATAGCAATATTGTCTTTCTATTATACCAAATTTTTATTTTTGTCAAAAGTATGGCGCGAGAGCTCCCCCTTTTTCAAAGGGGGGTAAGGGGGATAGCCTGCCTGCGCAGGCAGGGGGTGGGTTCCCCCCCCCCTTTTTCAAAGGGGGGTAAGGGGGGATTTTTCCGTGGTACAATCGTGGGGTTATCGTGAATCGTCGGGCGTATCGCTTGCCTTTGGAAAAGCGAAATAGCGCGTCAGAGAGTACGGCGGGAACGGCGAGGTTGTGCCGTCGAAAAAATCCCCCCGTCTGCCTTGTGGCAGACGACCCCCTTTTAGAAAGGGGGTGATTTGCGCGAATTACGGATAAATAACCCGTTTTTTCTGTCTTAATATCTATTTATATCAAATATTTACAAATTTGTCAAGGGTAATTTTTGTAACCCCGCACTAATTTGTACAAAGAGATGTTAAGTCGGTATTTATACCCGACAAATTTGATAAAAAATACTTCTCGGGCAGGGTTTTAAAACCCTGCCCGACGATGGGTAATAATATCTTTTGCGCGCGGTTTAAAAACCGCGCCTAACAAATTAGTGCGGGGTTACAGGAGAAAAAAGCTTGACTTTTTAAAAAAAATATGCCATACTGATACCAATAAAACAAAAAAACAAAAAAACAATAAAACAATATTATATTGTTTTGTTGTTTACCCCTCTGCAGAGCTCTGCAGAGGGGGTATGTTTTGTTGTTTATTGATAACATTTCCGGTGTCAGCTTGTCCACTAAACCTAAATATGGATTACAATGCCGCAAACAAAAATGAAAAATTCGACCCGGTAGAGGTTGTGTCTTTATTATTTAAAAATTTGCTAAAAAGAGAGCAGGAAGTATTAAAGAGAAGGTTTGCTCTTGACGGAGCGACGCGCGATACTTTGGAAAAAATCGGGTGCGAATACGCCATAACCAGAGAAAGAGTCCGCCAGATTGAAGCAAGCGGATTAAGAAAAATAAGGGTTATTTTGAAGGACGAAAAAGAAAAGCTTAACGCCCGCATTGTGGAAGATACAATGGAAACCGTTTTATCCGAATACGGCGGAATTATGCGGGAAGATTTGATGCTAGATGAAGTTTTAGGCAATGTTAGATCGTCCAGGGATGATCGTTATAGAAAGAATTTATTGTTTTTATTGACATACTTACTGGAAGAGCATGACAGGATTATGAGGGCGGAAGCTAATATAAGCCATGAGCCGTTTTGGTATTTGAGCGATATTGAGATTGAAAAAGTAAGGAGCTCAATTGATACTTTGGTGAACTTTTTATCCGCTCACGGCAATCCTGTGGTTTTGGACGAACTTATCGGGAAAATCCGCGTCTGTGATCCCGGAAACGAAGCGAATCAGGGAAATTGCCTTTACATGGACAATAATTTCGAGAATAATAAATTCAGGAATTTTGTTTTATCCCAGCTTAACATATCGAAATCCGTTAATCAGAATATTTTAGACCAATGGGGGCTTGTCGAATGGAGTACGGTTGTTCCGAGAAGAATGAACGATAAGATTTATTTGGTTCTTAAGAAAGAGAACAAACCCTTGCATTTCGCCCAGATCGCGGAAAAGATAAACGAGATAAATTTCGATAGAAAAAAGGCTTATCCCGCAACTGTCCATAACGAATTGATTCTAGATCCGAAATACATATTAGTCGGCCGCGGCGTTTACGCGTTGCGCGAATGGGGCTATACGGACGGCACTGTTTCCGAAGTTATAAGGAAATTTCTTGAGAAAGAAGCAAAGCCGTTTTCTAAAGATGAGATTATGGAAGAAGTTTTGAAGCAGAGATTAGTAAGAAAAGCGACAATCGCCTTGGCGCTTAATGACCGGAATAAATTTAGAATTGATGAGAATGGGAGATATAGTCTAGTATAAAATTCACCTAAATTACAATTCACCTAATTCACCTAATCCTTGTCGCGTCATCCCGAGGAGCTCAGCGACGAGGGATCCCCTGAATCAGCGCGATACAGTATCCCATCTCTCGCGCTATGGGGATTCTTCGCCCTCCTGTCGTCGGGCTCAGAATGACGCAGTCTGCGCGTTAGGTGAATTTTTTTTATTTCTTTTCTTTTTTTAGGGGAAGTGTTATAATCATATTGTTAAATTGTTATATTGTTATATTGTTAAATTGCCGTGTTACGGTTAGAATTGGGCATGGTTAAAATTTCAGTCTGTTTCATATATAAACAATAGAGCAATTGAACAATAGAGCAATAGAGAAGATGAACATAATAATAGACCCAACTCCATTATTGGCGCTCGGCGCGAAGCATCCTTATATCATAACGCTGTATTTTATAAAACTGTTCGGGTGGGTTCCGATTGTTATTGTTATAATTTGGGGGTTATGGAAGATGTGGATGAATTTTATCCAGGACGAATACGCGGCTAAAATAAAATTCGTGCTTTTGGCGATTGATGTGCCTAAAGAAAATTTGCAAACCCCGAAAGCGGTTGAGCAGATTTTTGCGCATCTTGCGGGGGCTCATTCGACTCCTAATTTGATCGAGCAATATTGGGACGGATATGTGCAGCCTTGGTTCAGTCTTGAAATAGTAAGCATTGACGGATATGTGCAGTTTTTAATCCGCGCGCCGGAAGCGTTCAGGGATTTGACCGAGGCGGCGATATACGCGCAATATCCTAACGCCGAAATTACCGAAGTCGAGGATTACGCCGATAAAGTGCCGCAGAAATATCCTGACGAGGAATGGGATTTGTTCGGAACGGAGTTAATTTTAGTAAAACCCGATTGTTATCCGATTAGGACATATTCTGAATTCGAGCATGCCGTAAGCGAGGATATATTTAAAGATCCTATGTCTGCTATATTGGAAATGATGTCAACCTTGCAGAAAGGAGAGCAAGCATGGATTCAAATAATTATTAAGCCCATAGGACAGGAATGGGCGAAGCGTTGCGATAATGCGGTTAAGGTTTTGATTAAAGAAGAAGTCGCGCCCGCAAAAAAAGGGCCGGTTGATTCGTTATTCGGCGGTTTTCTAAGCATTTTGCATGGACTGGCGGATACTTTGGGAAGCGCTATTTTCGGAATAGCTGGAATTGAAGCCGCGGAAAAGAAAGAAAAGGATCAGCTTAATATTGTGCAAAATCTTACGGAAGGAGATAAAGAAATTATTTCAGGGATACAAAGGAAAGGAGCGAAAATAGGATATGAGACGAAAATCCGTCAAGTTTATGTCGGTAAAAAAGCCGTTTTCCATAAAGGCAGGGGGTTTAACGGCATATTCGGGGCAATAAAGCAGTTTAACACCAATGATAAAAATTCAATAAAACCAGAGCTTAAGAGAGTAATTACTAGGGTTAATTATTTCTTTAAGAACTGGATTCCTGATGTCAGAAAAACAAAATTGGTAAACGCTTATAGGAAAAGGAGCATGAGCGACGGAACAGCGAAAATTTCAGTTTTTAACATTGAGGAACTCGCTACATTATGGCATTTCCCGATGTCGCAGGTAAAAGCTCCGCTTATTAAAAAAGCCGAAGTCAAAAAAGTCGAGCCCCCGTTTAATTTGCCTACTGGAGAAGAATGGCTTAAGCCGAAGGAAAAATTGCCGGAATTGCCGGAACTTCCAGCACAGGAAGAGGATAAGAGTGTTGAACCTCCTGTTTCTGAATTGAGCAAAAGAGGAGAGCCGCCGGAGAATTTGCCTTTTGAGTAGATATAACACAAATCTACAAATTTAATGCTAATCTGCAAATTCGCGAATAAATGTTTAACACAAATCTACAAATTTAATGCTAATCTGCGAAAACGCAAATACACAAATCGCAAGTTCACAAGTTCGCGAATAAAAATGTGGTAACTGCTCAGGTTATTTCCAGTGCCATTTGCTTAAAAACTTCTAATTTTACGCAATATTTAAATTCCAGCGCTAAAATTAAATTTTATTGAGGTAACATTTTCTTTTAGCAAATGGCACTTTCCGGGTACCTGAGTAGTTACAAAATGTATGGAAAAACTTGTATATAAAGAATTATCATATGAGATATGCGGATTATTGTTTAAAGTCCATAATGAGTTAGGTCGATTTAAGAATGAAAAACAATATTCTGATTATTTTGAACAGTTGCTAAAAGATAGTAGGATGAGGTATGTTCGAGAGTGTAGAATTGATAAAGCTTTTCCTGGAGAAAAAGATGCTAGAAATATTTGTGATTTTATTATCGAAGATAAAATAATAGTAGAATTTAAAGTAAAGAATTTTTTAAGCAAAGATGATTATTTCCAAGTAAGACGATATTTATCTTGTACTGGATTAAAATTAGCGATAATAGTAAATTTTCGTCAAAAATATATAACGCCTAAAAGAGTTTTAAATAATGAAGTACAAATTTAGCATTATTCGCGAATTTGCAGATTAGCATCTCATTCGCAGATTTGTGTTATTATATGAATAACGACATAACAATTTTTGCCGAGACAAATTTCCGCAACCAGAAGCGGCGTTTTGGCATTAAAAAAGACGATCGCCGCCGCCATATGTATCTGATCGGGAAAACAGGGATGGGAAAGTCCACTATGCTTGAAAATATGATTGTTGAGGATATAAGAGCGGGGCGGGGAGTCGCTGTTGTTGATCCGCACGGCGATTTGGTTGAAAAAATCATAAATTACATACCTTCAAATCGGGTCAATGATGTGATAAATTTTGATCCCTCGGATATGGATTATCCTGTGGCGTTTAATCCTTTGGAAACCATTGATCCCAGATATAAACATTTGATATGTTCAGGGCTTATTAGCGTTTTTAAGAAATTATGGGCAGACAGCTGGGGGCCGCGCCTTGAATATCTTTTGCGGAATGCGATTTTGGCATTGCTCGACACTAACGGAACAACGCTTTTGGGAATTATGCGCCTTTTAGTTGATAAAGGATACCGGAAAAAGATAATAATGAATATCAAAGATCCGGTTGTCAAAGCTTTTTGGGTAGAAGAATATTCAAAGTATCCGGATAAATTCCAAGTTGAAGCCATAAGTCCGATTCAAAATAAAGTAGGGCAGTTTTTATCAAATTTCTTGATCCGTAATATTGTCGGGCAAGTAAAATCATCTTTCGATATGCGCAAAGTTATGGATGATGAAAAAATACTGCTTGTCAATCTTTCGAAAGGCAGAATCGGAGAAGACACATCAAGCCTTTTGGGTTCAATGATGATAACAAAAATTCAGCTTGCGGCCATGGACAGGATAAATATTCCGGAAGAAGAAAGGAAAGATTTTTACCTTTATGTCGACGAATTCCAGAATTTCGCGACGGACAGTTTCGCCACCATTTTATCAGAGGCGAGAAAATACCATCTTAATTTGATAATGGCGCATCAATATATAGAACAGCTCAATGAAGTCGTAAGGCCTGCCGTATTCGGCAATGTCGGGACCATGGTTTTATTCAGAATCGGAGCCGCCGACGCCGAGGAACTGGTCAAAGAATTCACTCCGAAGTTTATGGAAGAGGATTTGGTTAATATTCCTAAATGGGAGTGTTATATGAAACTGATGGTTGACGGCATCGCGACGGATCCTTTTTCCGCAAACGGTCTTCCGCCGCTTAAAAATTCTGAAATGACTGACAATAAAGAAAAAGTACTAAAACTATCCCGCGAAAGATATGCTGAAAAAAGGGAAATAATCGAGGAGAAAATTACGAGATGGAGCGGAACAGATCAAGAAAACAAAAAAACAATAAAGCAAGAAAACAATGTTCCAATGAATGAGATCTCTGATGATAATTTAGAAATAAAAAGATTTAGAAATTCAGAAATTAATAATAATGAAGATGGAAATGCAACCGCATATGATGCGGTGTGCGCCGCTTGCGGCAAGGAAACAAAGGTGAAATTCAAGCCGGACGGGGTGCGATCGGTTTTTTGCAAAGAATGCTTGAAAAAATTTAAAAAGGGGGAATTGGCAATTCAAGAAAACAATAAAACAATAAAACAAAAAAACAATTGGGAGCGGGAAAAAGAAAACAATAAAACCCCGCAGGAAAGCAAGCTTCCAACGGGGCAAGCAATAAAACCCGATTTCGCAGGGCTTCAGCCTGTTCTCCCGTCTATCCAAAGCGGACGAGGCGGGCAAAAAAATAATTTGGAACGGGAAAATGGAAACCAAGAATCAAAAATTTTATCTGTTCCAGAGAAACAGAAGCAGTTGCCGAGCGGCAGGATGGTTGGCAAGTTGCCTGCTTCCAAGAAACTTGAAATTGCCGCGGACGAGGGTAGAGAGGAGAAGGATGCAGCGGCTCGAGGGATATCTCTTTTTTCCGCGCTTAAACAGGGAGCGGTTGATTTTCGCGGCAGGAGAATAGTAAATTCAGCGGTCGATATTGACAAAAAAGAAGAGGCTATCGAGGAAAAAGAAGAGCGCGCGGTAAATGAAGCAGCCGCTGCCGTTGAAGAGGGGTTAAGTTATGCTGGAAAAAAACAGGAGAAGCCGATAAAAAAAGTTATTAAGCTGAACAGGGGGCAAGTGGTGAGATTTTAACTCCCACAAATCAACAAATCCCCTCACAAATCTACAAATATCAATAAACCGAGGATGGTGTAAAGGGGATGGTTATATAGAATTTATAGAGGCAGAGGATATATGCAACCGTCTTTTGAACTATTGAAATTTTTAATAGGAGGGATTTGTAGATTTGTAAAGGATTTGTTGATTTGTGGATTTATGTCTAAATTCAAGGAAAAAATACTTTTGATAAAAATAAATTCAAAAGATGAGGAGACTTTCGCCGAAGTCTATGATTTATATATGGAAAAAATTTATCGGTTTATATATTTTAAGGTTTCAAACAAGGAAGATGCCGAGGACTTGGCGGCGGAAGTTTTTTTTAAGGCATGGCAGTATATAAACGCGGGGAAAATTGTTAATTCTTTGAACGCTTTTTTATACAGCATAGCAAGGAACAAGGTCGTTGATTATTATAGGAAGAAGACTCGGACAAAGCAGGTGAATCTTGAGCATAGCGATGCCGAGAGAATAGAAGATGATAAAGCCGATAATATGGCGGCGATCATAGACGGCGAAATCGGATTCAACCATCTTATGGCATTTTTGAATAAACTAAAAGCGGAATACAGAGAGGCTTTGCTGTTAAAATATGTCGATGATTTGTCGATTGCGGAAATAGCGGATATTTTAGGCAAGAGCAAGGGAAATGTGCGGGTTTTGATCCATAGAGCGTTGGAGGCTTTGAGGGAGATGATGGGAGTTGGAAATTAGAAATTGGAAATTGGAAATTTTTTTTCTGCTGCAGTCTTTCTACGAGGAAAGTGGTTTAACTTATATTGCGCTCCTTAGTTTTTCCTGTCCGGCTGAGCAGAATGATGAGGAATAATTTCTAACTTCCAATTTCTATAAAATTTTAAATTTCCAAATTTTGTGTAATTTATTTGAATTTTATTCGTCTTTATATACATAATATATGGTTATAGTCGTAATTCCCGCTTATAATGAGGAGAAAACAATTAAAGAAGTTGTGAGAGAGGTAAAGAAAGAAGCGGATGAGGTTATAGTGGTTGACGATGGTTCAAAGGATAAAACCTTGATGCTCGCGCGCCATGAAGGCGCTATTGTTTTGCGCCATGTAATAAATAGAGGGCAAGGAGCGGCCCTGCAAACAGGCAATCGTTACGCGCTATGCCGCGGAGCGGATATCATAGTTCATTTTGACGCGGACGGGCAGCATAAAGCGGAAGATATAAGAAAACTTGTAAAGCCCATAATGAATAATGAATGCGATGCGGTATTAGGATCAAAGTTTTTAGGCGATACGAGCTATATTCCTTTTACAAAGAAATTTTTTATACTAAAGCCCGCTATTATTTTAAACAGGCTTTTAACCGGATTAAAATTGACGGATGTTCATAATGGATTGAGGGCGATGTCAAGGCATGCGGCAAAGAAAATTATGATAACACAGGATAAAATGGCGCATAACACTGAAATTCCGGCGGAAATTAAAAGGAATAAGCTAAGATGGCGGGAAGTGGCTGTGGAATTTGTTTACAATGAATATGGGCAAGGACTCGGCGGA